>Ga0105239_10001396_pt1 | contig 32324 bp, 32 predicted proteins | sample KBSC44metaG_FD_92761 | JGI IMG/M metagenome (GOLD analysis project Ga0105239, IMG submission 92761) | Corn rhizosphere microbial communities from Kellogg Biological Station, Michigan, USA - KBS C4-4 metaG | ecosystem: Host-associated > Plants > Roots > Rhizosphere > Soil | place: Michigan, USA...
ACACATTCGGCGACGAGTTCGGGTTCGCGCATCAGGCACGCACCGAAGCGGCCGGATTGGACGCGATCGGATGGACAGCCGACATTGAGATTGATTTCGCTATAGCCGAAATCAACACCGATCCTCGCCGCTTCGGCCAGCTTCTCCGGTTCGGATCCGCCCAGTTGGAGGGCTACCGGGTCTTCGCGCCTGTCGAAGTCCAGCAGCCGCGCGCGATTCCCCCTGAGGATCGCGTCCGCCGTGACCATCTCGGTGTAGAGCAGGGCGTTGCGCGTTAATTGCCGATGGAGGAACCGGCAGTGCCGGTCCGTCCAGTCCATCATGGGTGCAATGCAGAAACGATGAGACATGGGCCGCTTTTAGCGGCTAGAGCGCTGCCGGTGCAATTGCCTGAGGAACACCCCTAACGGTCTTCAGAATCAGGCCTTCCGAGCAGCGAGAGGACAAAGCCTGTAACCAGCATCGCGAGCAGTACCAGGATGACCGTAGTCCCTGTCGCGCTGTTGTGGCCTATGGAACGGATGGCTGGGTGGAACAAGAGAAGCGCCTTGCTGCCCAGCTGCAGCACAAGCAGAAGAAGATAGATGAACGGGATCATGGCGCGGTAGCGGATCAGCGCCATCACGCTCATGAGCGCAAGCAGCAGGCGGGAAAAGCCGAGAAGTGCAAAGAGCGAAATCACCGTCGTTGCGGCTTCAGCACCGAAGCGGTCCAGGGGAATGCCGTCGGCGCCCATCGCGACCGACCGCGTGTTGATGATCGAATTGGCGCCGATGACCAGTTCCAGAAGCACTACGGGCACCAAGATCCAGATCGCCAGCCAATGCCCGCGATAAATGTTGTCGAACTGCCTTGGGAAAATGCGGTGCAGCATGCTCGCCCCCTGCTTGTGAGCGGAAGCCCGCGTCCAAAAGCCATGACGCACCCGTCAAGCTTGTATCGCGGCTGTTCCGTTCCTAGCTCTAGATAGGCACGTCCCTTCAACAAACCATGGCATCGGGACCCAAAAACATGATCGCAGGTAACGGGGATGCCTGAGCTCACGGTTGCGGCCGGTCTGGCGCGGGGATTGATCGATCTGGCGGTGTCCAAGGGCGCGAACGCGCCTCAGCTGCTCGAACGCGCAGGCATCGCGCCGGACGATCTCGCCGATCAGGACACCCGCCTCCCGTTCGACAAATATGTTGCGCTTATGCGCGCGGGGAAGGTGCTCAGCAACGATCCCGCGCTCGCGCTCCATTATGGCGAAACCAACGACATGGCGCGCATCTCGGTGGTGGGCCTTCTGGGTCAGGCCTCCGAAACCATGCTGGAAGCCTTCGCACAGCTGAACCGTTATGGGCGGCTGGTGGTTGAGTTCGACGGCGGCCGGGAACGCTTTCGCCTGGAGCGCAAGGACGGCGGGCTTTGGATGGTCGACACCCGCGAACATCCCAACGCGTTTCCGGAACTGACCGAATCCACCTTCGCGCGGATGATCTGCGATCCGCGCGCGTTCGGCGTGACGCAGATCGCCAAGGCGGTGCATGTGACCCATCCGGCGCCTGCCTATCGCGCGGAGTATGATCGCATCTATCGTGCGCCCGTCACCTTCGATAGCGACTGGAACGCGATCCTGATAGACGAATCCTGGATGTTTCATCGCGTCTCGGACCAGCCGCGCTATGTGTTCGGCGTGCTGAGCGAACGCGCCGATGCGCTGCTGAAAGAGCTTGAGAGTTCGAAGACCGTTCGTGGCCGCGTCGAAAGCCTCCTGCTGCCGGTGCTGCACAAGGGCGATATCGGCATGGATGCCATTGCGGCCAAGCTCGCGGTCAGCCGGCAGACTCTGTTCCGCAAGCTGAAGGCGGAGGGCACGACGTTCGAAAAGGTGCTGGACGAATTGCGCCACCGGCTGGCGCTCAATTATCTGAGCGGAAAAAAGGTTTCGGTGAACGAAACGGCCTATCTGGTGGGCTTCTCCGATCCGGCGGCCTTCAGCCGTGCCTTCAAGCGTTGGACCGGATCGAGCCCGCGCGATGTCCGCGGCGCTAAAGCAGCTTCCAGATAAGCCTGCGCAGCTTGGGGCTGACGCCGAGCGCGAAACCGGCAACCGCCAGAATGCCCAGCGTCGACATTGAATTGTTCTCGACGAAATCGCGCGCCTCTTTGCCGAGCAGCGTTCCGATTTCGGCGGTGAAGCCCAGACCACCTAGGCCCGGCCGTGCCGCTGCTTTGGGCGGCGGTGGCGCCATCATGCGCATGGCAATGCGCGCCAGTACGAGCACCAGCACCGAGAACAGGATCGCAAGGCCCGCTGTCCCGAGCGCGGCGAGCCACGGCTCCATCACCGTCTCGAGCAATTGGTACATCGCGATGATGAGAAAGGTGACGGCCACGATGCCGCCCGCGGCCGCGATCAGGATCGCGGCCGCGCCGATCGCAAGACGCGTCAGAAGGCGGCTGATCATGTTTCGGGGTCTCAGCGGCGGCCGAGGATAAGCCCGACGAGGAGGCCTACGGCGAACGCGATCCCGGCGGATGCCAGCGGCTGTTCCTTGATCCGGTCCGCAAGATCGTCGGCGGAGGATTCGGTCCTCGCCCAGACCTGTTCACCGGCGGCGCGTGCGCGGCTCGCCGCTTCGGCGCCCGCGGCACGGGCGGTCTGGTCGAGCAGACCTGCGATCCGCGCGAATTCCGTCTTCAATTGCCGGAACTCGTTCACCAGGGAGTCCACGTTCCGTTCGGTCTCCGGCATGTCAGTATTCGCCATCGTCAATCCTCCAAAACCAGCCGATAATCCGCCGAAATAGGGTAAAAAGTGGTTACAGGGAACCCTGCCACGCCCCATCGACGGATGCCAGACGCAAACGCACAAACTCAGGGTTTGGGCGCAATCCGCCAGACAATATTTCCAACATCGTCTGCGACCAGAAGCGCGCCAGGCCGGTCGATTGCCACACCGACGGGACGTCCATAGGCCAGATCGCTTTTCGGATCGGGATGGAATCCAGTGAGAAAAGGCTCGGGGAGGCCTGCGGGTTTGCCGTCCTTGAATGGAACGTAAACGACCTCGAAGCCGGACATTTGTGCCCGGTTCCACGAGCCGTGCTCGCCGATGAACGCGCCGCCGCGATAGTGCTCGGGGAAGGCGTTTGCGGTGTAGAAGCTGAGGCCAAGTGCCGCGACATGGGCGCCAAGCGCATAATCCGGTGCGATGGCTTTCGCGACCATCGCCGGGTTCTGCGGTTGTACGCGCGCGTCGACATGCTGGCCCCAGTACGACCACGGCCAGCCATAGAACGCGCCGTCCCTCACGCTGGTGAGATAGTCGGGCACGAGATCGTCGCCCAGTTGGTCGCGCTCGTTCACGACGGTCCAGAGCGTGTGGGTCACCGGCTCGTAGGCAAGCCCGTTGGGATTGCGCAAGCCGCTTGCGAAGATGCGCTCGTTCTTGCCGTCCGGATCGATTTCCAGGATGTCGGCACGGCGTTTCTCGATATCCATGCCCTTGTCAGCGATGTTGCTGCCCGATCCGACGGTGACATAAATCTTCTTGCCGTCCTCGCTTGCAACCAGATTGCGCGTCCAGTGATGGCCGACGGGAATGTCGAGAATCTTTTGGCACTTCGCCGCGATCTGCGTTTCGCCATCCTGATAGGGACAGCGCACCACGCCGTCGGTATTGGCGACATAGAACCAGCCGTTCAACAGCAGCATGCCGAAGTTCTGATTGAGCCCTTTCAGAAAAACGGTCCGGACATCGGGCTTGCCATCGCCATTGGTGTCGCGCAGCAGCGTGATCTCATTGGCGCTCGGCGGCGCGGAACCGTTCTTGGTATCGAGCCAGTGCTCCACCAGGGTCTCGATCGAGCCGATCGATGTCATCGGTGGCGCCGCTTCGGCCACCAGCACGTCGCCGTTCGGCAACACATAAAGCCAGCGCGGATGCTTCAGGTTCTGCGCATAGCGCGTGACGGTGAAATCGGCGGGCGCGCTTGGCGCGGCACCGTCAGGCCAAGGCGCGGTCGAGTTCACGGACATGGTGGGGATCGTCTGCGCCGCGGGTGCGGGAAGGACGGGATGCGCCCCGTAATTCGATTTCGGTGGCGGATGGCCCTGACCGCAGCCAGCCAGAACGGTGGCAGCAAGCAGGGCTGCGTAACGAGGCGTGCAGACCATTGGCAGTCTCCTATGCGGCGCCGGTGCGTTCGCGGAAGAAGGCGATGACACGTTCTTCGGCCAGTTTGGTTTTGCTGCCGGGTTCGTCAATCAGATTCACGGTCAGGACCGAATGCGCATTCATCGGTCCCGGGGCGGAGTCGACATCGTCGAATTCATACGCCTCGAACTTGTCGCCGAATTCCCGCCGGTAGGTTTCGAAGCGTTCGTCGGGCACGAGCTTGTCGCTTTTGAAGCGCAGCCCGATCATCGAAAGGTTTTCGTCATTGAACCGCTTGCGGGCGCAGGCAATCTCTTCATCCGACGTATCGATCGCGCCTTTGCCCGCAAACAACGGCACCGGCATCGACGGTTGAGATAAGACGGGCGCCACGACCGCGGGCTCTGTCATCAGCGCGAGCGCAAAGCCGCCGGTGAAACACATGCCCACCGCACCGACACCCTTGCCGCCGCAATCTTCCTTCACTTTGCGGGCCAGCGCGCGCAGCCAGTCGACCATCGGACTCGATTTGCCGCCCGACCACACATTGAACTCGCGGCGGATGCACATGCCCTGGAACATCTGGCCCAGCGCATAGCCGGTCGAGAGCGGGCGTCCCGGATCGCCGAACAGGCTCGGGCAATAAACCGTCATGCCCGCCGCCGCGACCCGGTCTGCAAAGCGGATCACGAAGGGATGCAAGCCCGGCATCTCATGGATTACGATCACGCCCGGTCCCGTGCCGCGTCGAAACACAGGCCGCGTCCATCGCCCGTCGTTGAAATCGAAGCACGTGTAATCCTTCAATGCTGCTCTGTAATCCATGCCTCTTCCCCTGCGGTAACCGCGCCCTTAGCCTGATGCGACACTAGAGGGCGTAAAATGACCTGGGCAAGCTGGAGCGCGTTTGTTGTCGCCATGACGGCGCTGTGCGTGGTGCCGGGGCCAGCCGTGCTGCTCGTGCTCTCGCAGGCGCTCAGCCACGGCGCCGCAAAGGCCGTCTGGTCGATCCTGGGGATCATTGTCGCGGGGACGGCGTGGTTCGTGCTCTCGGCGACCGGCATCGGGGCGGTGCTGACCGCGTCCTATGATTTGTTCTTCGCGATCAAGTGGATCGGCGTCGCCTATCTTGTCTGTCTCGGTGTCGCCACGTTCTACCGCACCTCGAAACTCGCCGCACTCAGGCCAGCATCAGGACCCGCCGATGCCAAACGCCTGTTCGCGGGTGGCTTCGTACTGCAGATGGCGAACCCGAACGTGCTGCTGTTCTTTACGGCCTTCCTGCCGCAATTCATCGACCCGCACCGCTCTCTCTGGCCGCAGATCGCGATCCTCGCGCTCACGACAGCCGTCATCGAGTTCGTCCTGCAGGTCGGCTATGCGGTGCTCGCCGGCCGGTTTCGCACGATGGCAACGGCGCAGCGCTTCGCGGTCATTACCGACCGCGTGGCCGGCGTGCTGCTTGTGGCGGCAGGACTCGGCATGGCCGCGATCCGCCGCACGTGACTCTGCCCGGGTTACTAGGGCCAGGTGTGCGCGAAGTTCACGCCGCCATCGACCACCAGCGTATGGCCGACGACATAGTCGCCGCCGCGCGACGCCAGATAGATCGCCGCCCCGGCCATGTCCTCGTCGCGGCCGATGCGCTTCGCCGGAATGCGGCTGGCGGTGGCGTCTGCGTGATCGCGCGCCTGGATGTTCATCTCGGAGGCGAATGCGCCCGGCGCAATCGCCGAGACCGCGATGTTGTCCTTGATGAGATGCAGTGCCAGCCGCCGCGTCAGATGGATGAGGCCTGCCTTGCTCGCCTGATAGGAGTAGGTCTCCTGCGGGTTGACGGCGACGCCATCGATGGAGACCACATTGATGACTTTTGCCGGACGTTCTGCGGTTGCCGCGGCCTTCAGCGCACCGTACAGGCCCTGTGTCAGAAAGAACGGCGTCTTGAGATTGAGGTCGAGCACTTTGTCCCAGCCCTTCTCGGGAAATTCGTCGAAGGTCGCGAGCCACGCCGCCCCCGCATTGTTCACAAGGATATCGAGCTTGGGTTCGCGGGCGGCCACGGCCGCCGCGAGCGCTTTCGCGCCTTCGACACTCGATGCATCCATCGGGATCGCGATGCAGGTGCCGCCACCGGACGACAATTCCGCAGCGGTCTTCTCGCAGGCTTCGGCCTTGCGCGCGCTGATGTAGACGCGCGCGCCCTGTGCGACGAAACCAGCCGCGATCATTTTCCCAATGCCGCGCGAGCCGCCGGTTACGAGCGCCGTGCGCCCTTTGAGCGAAAACAGGTCCGACATTTCAACTCCCCGAAATTGCCTTCCCTTGTTGTCCGAAGCCGTCACACGCTTGTCAAACGGCACCCTGCGCGGCAGGCTTGCCGGCCAAAGGGAAATCCATGTCCGAACCCGATTCCGAGCTTCAGCGGCTGCGCGACAGCATCGACAATATCGACGCGGCGCTGGTGCATCTTCTGGCGGAGCGCTTCAAATGCACGCAGGCGGTCGGCCGCTTCAAGGCCGAACATGGGCTACCGCCAGCCGATCCCGCGCGCGAGGCCCAGCAGGTCGCACGCCTGCGCGCACTCGCAAAGGAAGCCAAGCTCGATCCGGATTTCGCGGAGAAGTTCCTGGCTTTCATCGTCCAGGAAGTCATCCGTCACCACGAAGCCATCCGTCGCTAAACCGTCAAACAGTGCTGCTAGCTCTCCACGCTTTGTTGCAGCCCAAAGATGACGTGGCAGGACAAATTCCAGAACGGGATCGCCTATCAGCAGGCCGGCAGGCTTGACGCTGCCGAGCGGAGCTACCGCGCCACCATTGCCGCCAATCCTCGCTTCGGAGCGGCCCATCACAATCTCGGCGCCGTTCTGCATCTGCGCGGCCGCTTTCGTCAGGCCATCCATGCGTTCGAGATGTCGGCCAAACTCGATCCGGATCTCGCGAGCCAAGCTCATCTCGGTATCGGTGCGGTCCTGACACAAGCGGGCGATTATGGTCGCGCCGAGACCGAGTTGCGCGCCGCGATTGCTGCGACGCCAACGGCGGTCGATCCGCATCGCTTCCTGGGCGATCTGATGCGCACGGTCGGACGCATGGAGGACGCGCGGCAAGCCTATCTCCATGCCGTGCGCCTCAATCCGGTCGAGCCGGAATCGCGTTTCGGCCTCGCCTCGGTTCGTCTGGCGCTGGGCGAAATGCCCGGAGGCTGGGACGATTACGAGTTTCGCAAATCGAAGCTGGCAACACCCGCGCTGCAGCCGTTCTGGAATGGCGAGGACATTGTCGGTCGAACGCTGCTCGTCCACAGCGAACAGGGCTTGGGCGATGCCGTCCAGTTCCTGCGTTACGTCCCGCTGCTGGCCGCACGCCGTGCGACCGTGCTGCTGGCCGTGCGGCAGGAGATCATGGCGCTGGCGTCTACGGTCGAAGGTGCTGCGCGCGTGGTTGAGCCGACCTATACACTTCCAAGCTTCGATTATAGCTGCGCGCTACCCAGCATGCCGCGCCTGTTCCAGACCACGCTCGAAACGATCCCGGGCAACGTCCCCTATATTCGCGCCGATCCGGACAGGATCGAAGCCTGGCGCGAAAAGCTGGCCGGGTGGAATGGGCTTACGGTGGCGATTGCCTGGCGCGGCAATCCGACCCATCGCAACGATCACCACCGCTCCATCCTGAACGGCGAGATCGCACCGTTGCTCAAGGCGCCGAACGTCCGCTTTCTGGTGATCCAGCAGGATGACGGCGCCACGCCACGCGCTCCGAACGTGAGGAAGCTCGGCGGCCAGAGTCTCGAGGATATCGCCGCCATCATGTCGGTCTCGGATCTCACGATTTCGGTCGATACAGTGTTTTGCCACCTGGCCGGCGCGCTCGGCCTGCCAGTCTGGACCATGTTGAATGCATCACCGGATTGGCGCTGGCTGCGCAACGGCGAGACGACGTCCTGGTATCCGACCATGCGGCTCTTTCGCCAGAAAACATTGGACAATTGGGCGGATGTGGTCGGCGATGTCGTGAAAGCGCTGGCGGACGTGCCGCGACGGCAGGCTTGAGCTTGCAAGGTCCGGCTGTATCATCCGCGCCGGACCTGAAGGACGCCGACGATGGATCTAAGCTTTTCGCCCGAAGAGGAAGCCTTTCGCAGCGACGTGCGCGCCTTCATCGCCGATGCCAAGGCAAAGCTACCGCAAAGTCTCGGCGCGCCGGAATCGGCGACGCGCAGCAAGGAAGATTACCTCGCCTGGCACAAGCTGCTCTACAAGAAGGGCTGGGTCGCGCCGCTGTGGCCGAAGGAATATGGCGGCCCGGGCTGGAGCGTGACGCAGCGCTACATCTTCGGTGAGGAATGCGCCAAGGCTGATACGCCCACGACGTTGCCTTTCGGCCTCTCGATGGTCGGGCCGGTGATCTTCACCTTCGGCAGTGACGAGCAGAAAAAGAAATTCCTGCCGCGCATCCTTTCGGGCGAGGATTGGTGGTGCCAGGGCTATTCGGAGCCCGGCTCCGGCTCCGACCTCGCCAGCGTGCGCACGCGTGCGGTGCTGGAAGGCGACCATTACATCGTCAACGGCCAGAAGACATGGACGACGCTCGCGCAATATGCCGACTGGATATTCTGTCTTGTGCGGACAGACACGAATGTGAAGCAGCAGGAAGGCATCACCTTCCTGCTCATCGACATGAAGTCCCCGGGCATCACAGTGAAGCCGATCATCGTGCTAGACGGCGCACACGAGGTGAACGACGTTTTCTTCGACAATGTGAAGGTGCCTGTCGCCAATCGCGTGGGCGAAGAGAACAAAGGCTGGACCTATGCCAAGTTCCTGCTGGTGCATGAGCGTTCGGGCATCGCGCGTGTGGCGGGGTCGAAGCGTGCGGTCGACAAGCTGAAGGAGATCGCGAAGACCGAGCTTGTCGATGGAACGCCGCTGATGGAGACGGAAGATTTCTCGCGCAAGGTTGCCGCGCTCGAGGTCGAGCTCACCGCGCTCGAATATACCGAGCTGCGCACATTGGCGGCGGAGTCGAAGGGCCAGACGGCCGGGCCGGAAAGCTCGATCCTGAAAATCCGCGGCACGGAAATCCAGCAACGCATTACCGAACTGACGGAAGAAGCGGTCGGCTACTACGCGTTCCCGAACGATCGCGCCTTGGGCAGCAACGAATACCAGGTCGGGCCGGATTATGCGGTGGGCGCCGCGGGCCGCTACTTCAACATGCGCAAGGCCTCGATCTATGGCGGGTCGAACGAGATCCAGCGCAACATCATTGCCAAGGCGGTCCTGGGTCTCTAGCCCGGCACGGACGTGCCTTTGCGAACGGCCGTTGGTGCGGTGCCGTAGTGGCGGCGGAAGGCGCGGTTGAAATAGGAAACGTCGCCGAACCCGCATTCGAGCGCGATGTCGCTGACGCCGCGATGGTCATTGCCTGGCTGGGTCAGCATGGCATGAACGCGTTGCAAGCGCTTGAGAAGCACGAATTCCGAAAGCGTCGTTCCGCTGGTTTCGAATAGCCGTTGCACCTGCCGTGCGGAAATCCGGTTGGCACGGGCGACGCTTGCGATCGCCAGGTCCTGATCGTTCAGGTGATCGGCGACATATTTTTGTATTTCGCGCAGCCGCGCGGTGGCCGGGGCATCGTCGCGCTTCACGCCCGCGTCGTGTTGCGACGAGATCAGGGTTTCCGCGATCAAATCGAAGATTTGGTCGACGACGAGCGCACGCAGCTCTTCGGTGTTCAACGACTGCTTGCCATCGAGCGCCATCAGATAGCTTGTCAAAAGCCACAGCGCCTCGTTGCCCCGAAGAATCACATGGCCCAGGAAGACGTCCACATCGGGAACCAGCGTGGCAAGGATGGAACGGTCGAAGCGCGCCATGATCACGCGACCGACGGCATGGCGGATCATGCTCAATTCCTGCTGACAACTGAGCAGGCAACCATCTCCCTCGCGGATCGTAAGTTCGCTGCCCGGCAACACAATGCTGAGGGGCCCCTCCGTGTTGACGATCAGCAAGAGATCGTCATTGTCCGCAGCCGTGATCTCGCGCGTACGCCTGTTGACCGTCGGCGTTATCAGGCCCGCTCCGAAGCGGATACCGGCAAGCGCCCTCAACGACGCCTCCGCACGGAACGGTTCGTCGGATAACGGCTCCACTTCCTGCTTGAGCAGCATTTGCGAGACGACTTCGCACCACACCTCCCGGCGCCGGTGCTCCGGATATTCGTCCGTCCGAAAGGTGAGATAGCGAAAATCCGGCGGCGGAAATTTCATGAGCGCTGTGTCCAAAGGACGGAGAGGTCCGTCTCGGCCCCGCCGATGCTCGAAAATGCATGGTTGTCGCCACAGGTCAAGACACCGTCGTTTCCCGCCAAGTCTTGACGTGCCGCACCGCGTGCGATGGCGCGCAAGCCCAAGACGTCCCTGATGAAACTGCCTAGACGAAGCCCAGACGCGCGGTCCGGTCCAATCCGTGGCAGCGCCCAGTTCGAAAGGGCACGGCGATGAATTACACGGGCACCTCGGGTGACGACGATCTTGTCGGGACCTCGGGCAACGACGCTTTCAACATGACGCAGGGCGGCAACGACAAGGTTCACGCCGGAGATGGCAACGACGTGATCTCCTTCGGCGCGACCTACGACTCCGGCGATTTTGTCGACGGCGGAACCGGAATCGACACGCTGAAGCTGGATGGCGACTACGCGACTTTCTTTATTGCCCCAACGATGATGCAAAATGTCGAGCGTATAGGCCTCGCCGCCGGGCACCAGTACAACCTCGGTTTGCTCGATGGCGTGGTCGGCAACGGCCAGACCCTCACCATCGATGGTTCGGCGCTTCTCGCCGGCGATTACCTCAGCATCGATCTCAGCTCCATGACGGCTTTGAGCGTCAACGCGACGGTCACCATCAACAGTGGGGCCGGCACAAACTATTTGATAGCCGGACCGGGAGCCAACATTCTGCACGGTGGCAACGGCAACGATAATGTGTTCTTCGCCGGCCAGTTCAACGCAACGGATCGAATCGACGGCGGCAGCGGAGCGGACAACAGCCTCACGCTGGACGGAGACTATTCTGCTGGCCTCGCGATCTCTTCCGTCATGATGACGAACTTCCAGTATCTCAACATCAATGGCGGCCACAGCTACAAGCTGACCACCAGCGACGCCAATGTCGCGGCCGGTCAGGTGCTCCATGTCATCGAGACCGGCATGGGCGCGACCGACTCGCTCAATTTCAATGGCGGCCACGAAACCGATGGATCCTTCTACCTGTCCGACGGCTTGGGCAATGACGTGCTCAGCGGCGGTGCGCAGGGCGATACTTTCGCTGCCTATAGCGGTGGTGTCGACAAGTTTTACGGCAATGGCGGCGACGATCAAATCCTGTTGGGTGGTACCCTGACGGCGGCCGATCACATCGACGGTGGCGCCGGCAACGACGAACTCGATCTCAGTGGCGACTATTCCGCCGGCCTGACATTTAGCGCGGCAACGCTGGCGAATGTCGAAACGCTTTTTCTCTATGGCAGTCACAGCTACAGGCTGGCCACGAATGACGCCAACGTGGCGGCGGGCCAGACGCTCAGCGTCAACGCGCAACTGCTGGGCGCGGGAGATTCACTCATCTTCAACGGTAGCCACGAAACCGACGGGCAATTCTATTTCTATGACGGTGCCGGCAACGATCTATTGATGGGTGGCGCGCAGGCCGATCACCTTTCGGGTTATTCCGGCGGCTTGGACAAGCTTTACGGCAATGACGGCGACGATCGTTTCCAGATGGGCAATGCGCTGACCTCCGCAGACCACATTGACTGTGGCGCCGGCAACGATGAAGTCGATCTCTATGGCGATTACTCTGCCGGGCTGACGTTCAAGGCCGCGACGATGGTCAATGTCGAAAACCTCTTCCTGAACAACGGCAGCAGCTACAAGCTGGTGATGGACGAAGGCAATGTTGCGGCCGGCAAGAGCCTGTCTGTTATCGGGGACCTGCTCGGCCAAGGTAATACCCTGATCGTGAATGCTTCGGCCGAAACCGACGGCCGCTACACTCTGGACGGCGGCGCCGCCGACGATATTCTGATCGGCGGGCAGGCCGGCAATACGTTCTTCGGCCATCTCGGCTCCGACAAGATGACGGCTGGCTCCGGCGCGGACAAGTTTGTGTACTCCAATGTGGCGGATTCCACAGGCGTGACGCGGGACGTCGTGACGGGGTTCAATGGGCTACACGACAAGTTCGATTTGCCGTCAGGCTATTCGGTGAACGCCATCGATGCTGCGGTGACGACTGGCGCGCTGAGCAGCGGGGCGTTCGATACCAACCTCGCCGCGGCCGTCGATGCGGCACATCTCTCGGCCCACGACGCGGTGTTGTTTACGCCCGACGCCGGAACGCTCCACGGTCACACGTTCCTGGTCGTCGACATGAACGGTGTGGCTGGATACCAGGCGGGCGCGGACCTTGTGATCCAGCTCGAATCCGCTACCCATCTCGACATTCTGGCGACGACCAACTTCATCTAGGTTTCTGCCGCGTCAGCCGCGCGACGCATGCGCAAGGCCTTGATCTACAGCGCTGCGGCGGCGCGGCGGATCGCCGTCGGCGATGCGCCGTAATGGTTGCGGAACGCGCGGTTGAAATAGGACACGTCGCCGAAGCCCGAGGCCAGCGCGATGTCGCTGATGCTTCGGTGTGCCTGGCGGGAATCCGTCAGTGCTGCGTGCACACTCCGGAGACGCTGCAGCAGCAGGAATTCCGAGAACGTGGTGTCGTCGGATTCGAACAACCGCTGGACCTGTCGTGCCGACATGCGACTCGCGGCCGCAACCCGCGAGGTCGAAAGCTCCTGGTCCGCCAGATTGTCCAGCACGAATTGCTTGATGGTGTGCAGCCGGGCCGCGTTCGACGTAGCAACGGGGGCGGTTTCGCGGGTGGCGTTGAGCGTTAGCGCGAGCAGCTTGAAAATATGCGCGATGACGAGCGAACGCAGCTCCGCGTTCGTCAGTCCCTGATGATCGTCGATATCCCTCAGATAGGTGCTGAACATTCTGAGGGGCTCGTTGCCGCGGCGGATGACCTGGCCGCTGAAATCCATCGCATCCGGCATCTCGCTCTTCAGCCGCGTTCCATTCACCCGCGCACAGATCAGCCGACCGGGAACGGGTCGGAGGAAATAGGCTTCTTCGGCACAACTCAGGAAGCAGGCATCGCCTTCGTCGAGAATGAACTCGGTGCGGGGCAGGCGGACGCGGAACGGCCCTTCGATGTTGACGATGATGTAGAAGTCCTTGTCGTCGGTCGCGACGATGTCGGGTGTTCGCCGTGCGATCAGCGGCCCGAACAGGCCGGATCCGAAATGAACATCGGGCAATGCCCTTAAACCGGCATCGACCTGGAAAGGTGTGTCGGTGAGCGGCTCGACTTTCACCTTCAGCAACATGCGGGACAGCACATCGCTCCAGGCGGCGAGCCGCTCCTGCGGCGGATAGTCGTCCGACCAGAAGCGAAGAAGCCTGAAATCGGATGGCGGAAAAGCCACTCCGTGTCCCCCAACGAGCGCCACGCCAAGTTCTACCGGCCTCACCGCCCCTCGCAAAGCGCCGATGTCGCTTCAGGCCAAGTGTCTGTCGCAATGGGACAAGTCCGTCGCGATTGTCCAATCGTCCGGTCGCGTAACCCCAAGAAATCAAAGAGGTTTTGCGATAGGCCTGCGCGGGAATTGCGATCCAAGGAACGCTTATGAACTACACGGGCACGGCGGGCGACGACACGCTGACGGGTACATCCGGCAACGACGTCTTCAACATGGGGCAGGGCGGAAATGACACCGTCAACGGTGGCGACGGCAATGACATCTTCCGGTTCAGCGGCACTTTCGCATCGGGGGATAGCGTCGATGGCGGCACCGGGGTAGACCAACTCCAGCTCGATGGCGACTATTCCGCCGAACAGAACATCAATTCCACGCAGCTCTCGAACGTCGAGATCGTCACGGTCGCGGCGGGCCATAGCTACAATCTCATTTTCTTCGATGGCGTCATCGCCGACGGGCAGAGCCTGACGGTCAAGGGCCAGGCGCTTGGCGCAAGTGACATCCTGAGGGTCGATGGGGGATATCTCTCGGCGCTGAGTTCGAACACGACCCTCGTCGTGTATGGCGGCGCGGGAGATACCTACTTCACGGGCGGTCCGGGGAAGAACCTCTTCTACGGCGGTGCCGGCTACGACACCGTCTACTTCGGAAACGACTTCGGATCGGACGACCGGCTCGACGGTGGCGCCGGATCGAACGCGCTGCAGCTCCTGGGCGACTACTCTGCCGGCCTCACGTTCAGCGCCGCGATGCTCAAGAACTTCCAGTACATGAGTGTCGAGCCCGGTTACGACTACAAGCTGACCATGAACGACGCCAATGTGGCGGCGGGCCAGACGCTGACCGTGTACGCGAGCAATCTCGGAGCGACGGATTCGCTGATCTTCAACGCCTCGCACGAGACCGACGGCAGCTATTATTTCTACGACGGCGCCGGCAACGATGTCTTGGTGGGCGGCGCGCAGGCCGATCACCTCTCCGGCGCCAATGGCGGCATCGACAAGCTTTACGGAAACGGCGGAGACGACCGTTTCCAGATGGGCGCCGACATGACATCAGCGGACCGGATCGATGGCGGCTCCGGCAATGACGAAGTCGACCTCAGCGGCGATTATTCGGCGGGCCTGATGTTCAAGACCGGAACGATGATCAACGTCGAAGACGTCTTCTTGGCTCAGGGCTACAGCTACAAGCTCACGATGAGCGACGACAACGTTGCAGCCGGAAAGACCTTGATTATTACGGGGGGACTGCTCTCCCAGACCGATACGATGATCGTCAACGCGTCTGCCGAAACTGATGGCCACTACTATTTAGGTGGTGGCGCCGGCAACGACATCATCATCGGCGGGCAGCACGGCGACACGTTCCACGGCGGTTTCGGGCTCGACAAGATGACGGCCGGGAACGGCAACGACACCTTTGTCTATGATGATGTGGGGGAGTCGACGGGCGTAACGCGGGACGTCATCACCGGCTACAACGCCCTGCACGACAAGTTCGATCTGCCGAGCGGCTATTCGGTCGCCGCGATCGATACCGCCCTGACCACCGGCACGCTGAGCACCGGCAGTTTCGACGCCAATCTCGGGGCCGCGGTCGATGCCGCGCATCTGGCCGCGGGCGACGCCGTGTTGTTCACGCCCGATGCCGGGACGCTGGCAGGACACACATTCCTGGTAATCGATATGAACGGCACGGCCGGATACCAGGCCGGCGAAGATCTAGTGATCCAGCTCGAATCGGCAACCCATCTGGCGAGCCTGGCTACGACCGATTTTATCTAGTTTCCGTTTCGTCATCCGCGCGGTGCCCAGCCCCCATGCTTGCCGCGCGGACCGGTGCCACGCACGTCTCCCCGTGCGTGGCACCTGTTCCCTTGCTTAGGCCTCGTTCTCCGGCGGATACTCCGGGCGGACACACGCCGGAACGAACCCCGATGGATTTCGCCTTCACCGAAGAACAGACGCTGCTGCGCAATTCGGTGCAGCGCTATCTCGCCGACAATTACAAATACGAGGACTGGCGGAAGTTCACGCGCAGCGATGCGGGCCGCGATCCGAAACACTGGGCACAATTCGCGGAGCTTGGCCTTTTTGCTGCCGCTCTGCCGGAAGAGCATGGCGGGCTCGGCGGTGGTGCCCTCGAAACCATGGTGGTGATGGAGGAATTCGGCCGCGCGCTGGTCGTCGAGCCCTATGTGCCGACGGTCGTGATCGGCGGCGGCGCGCTCAAATATGGCGGCAGCGATGCCCAGAAGGCCGAGTGGCTGCCGAAGATTGCGGCCGGCGAAACCATCATGGCGTTCGCCTTTGCCGAGCCCACGGGCCGCTACAATCTCGCGGACCTCACCACCACCGCGAAGAAGCAAGGCGGAAATTATGTGCTGAGCGGCCAGAAGGCGGTCGTGATCGGCGCGCCCTGGGCCGACCAGCTTGTCGTGACCGCGCGCACCGCCGGCGGTCGTCGCGATGAGAAGGGCGTCAGCGTCTTTCTGGTCGCCAAGAAGACCAAAGGCGTTTCGCTGCGCGACTATCCGACCATGGATGGTTCGCGCGCGTCCGAGATCACGTTCGAGAACGTCGAGGTGCAGGCCGACCGCTTGATCGGCGAGGCCGATGGCGGTCTTGCGCTTGTCGAACGCGTGACCGACGAGGCCATCGCCGGGACCTGTGCGGAGGCCACGGGCGCGATGAAGGTGCTGGTCGATGCGACCGTCGAATATTCCAAGACACGCAAGCAATTCGGCGTGCCGATCGGCAAATTCCAGGTGCTGCAGCACCGCATGGTCGACATGTTCGTGAATTACGAGCAGGCGCTTTCGATGACGCTGATGGTGACTTTGAAGCTCGACGAGAGCGAGGCGGAGCGCAAGCGCGCAGCCTCCGCCGCGAAAGTCCAGATCGGCAATTCCGGCCGGTTTGAGGGGCAGGGTGCGGTGCAGGTGCATGGCGGCATGGGCATGACCGACGAATTGAATGTCGGCCACTATTTCAAGCGCCTCACCATGATCGACACGCTGTACGGCAGCGTCGATCATCATTTGAAGCGCTATGCGATGCTGGACGAAGCCGCGTGAGTGCGCTGCTGTTCGAGAAGAACGGTCCGGTCGCAACACTCACGATCAACCGGGTCGAGACGCGCAATTCGCTCGGCGAGGACGGCGACGGCGAGCTGTTCGCCGAGGCGGCGGCGCGCATCAATGCCGACCGCGAGGTGCGCTGCGCCATCCTGACCGGCGCAGGTTCCGCATTCTCCGCTGGCGGCAATGTAAAGGCGATGCGCGAGCGTGTCGGTGTGTTTGCGGGCGCGGGTGTGCATATCCGTGAGCGTTACCGCAACGGCATCCACCGTATCGTGCGTTCGGTCTGGGGCATCGAGGTGCCGCTGATCGCGGCCGTCAACGGTCCGGCCATTGGGCTTGGCAATGACGTTGCCTGCCTCGCCGACATGCGCGTCGCCGCCGACAATGCGATCTTCGGCGCGACGTTCCTCAAGATCGGTCTCGTGCCCGGCGACGGCGGATCGTGGATACTGCCGCGGGTGATCGGCATGGCACGTGCGGCCGAGCTTGTTTTCACTGCCGACACCATCGACGCGGCAACCGCGCTCGCATGGGGTCTTGTATCGAAGGTCGTGCCGGCCACGCAGCTCATGGACGAAGCCCGGGCGCTCGCGGCGCGCATCTGCCGTCAGCCCCCGGACGTCCTGCGCATGACCAAGAAGCTGATGCGCGAAGGCCAGGGCGTGAGCTTCGACACGATCATGGAAATGTCGGCCGCCTATCAGTCCCTGGCACACCTCACCGAAGATCACCAGGAAGCGGTTGCGGCGTTCTTCGAGAAGCGCGACCCGCAATACAAGGGACGTTAGGTCTCAAGAGGGAGGGCGCGATGTGGTGGACATCGATGTGGAAGAGCGTGGGAAAAGCGTTCAAGCCCGTGCCGCTCGCGTTTTGGATCGTGATCCTTGTATTGTTCTTGATCTTGGCGTCGATTTGGCGTGTGACGATCTTCTTCGCTCAGGTGAACGCCGTCACTGGTTATTTTGCGGAGCGTGTTAGTTCGCTCGAGGGCTGGATGATAGCCACCATCGTCATCATCGCCATGGTGCTGAGCAGCCCGGCGCTGAAGCTGCTCATCGAGCGTGCGGCCAGCTTCGAGTTCCAAGGCCTCACTCTCAAGCTCGGCGAGAAGTCGCGCGACACGCTGCAAGGCAAGTTCGAGCAACTGACCGCCAGCATAAGAAGCTACCGCGAGAATCTATCCGGCCAGATCGTCAAGAAGGTGGCAGACAACAAGCTGCAATCAAAGCTGGGGTCGCTAAACGAGGCGATCAAGGAGCTACTGCCTGGAAAGGTTTTTCCAGAAGGATACCGCTGCACGGTCCACGTACGCGATCCAATGTTCGAGGACGAGTTCTATCAGTTGCTGGAGTATTTCACGGCCAAGGGTAATTCTGAGGGTGACGCTGGGCGGACGAGGCCCATTGGCTACGGCATTATTGGGCGTGTATGGCGTTCGGGCCTGAATGACATCCGAGGAGAACTGTTTCCACCTGGCAGCTCTACGCTCACGGATGTCCAGCGCATCTCGCTGGAGTGGGGGATGAGTCTCGAGGATGCGGAGAAAGCTTCTAGGCACCGATCGTATCTGTGCTGCCTCATCCAGCACCAAGGCGAAAAAGTGGGTATTCTTTATGCTGACGCCACGGAGGAGCATTCGTTCTACGCAAGCGGGGCATCGGCCGATCAGGTGAAAGCTCTTCTCAGCAGCATCGTTTCGAAAGTCGAGAATGGCGGCTTGGCGAGACCTCTGCACGATCTGGAGACTGAACTCGCTAAGGTTTCTCCGAAAATCAAGATCGGAGAGCGATGACACACAGCTATGAACGCGTTTCGGCCGAGTACTACGATCCCCAACTCCATCCAACCTGCGCAAATTTCACCGAGGCCTCGCATCTGCTATTCGGCGAGTTTTGGAGGGATATCGCGCGCCATCTGGACAGCCTTGGTCGACCGGCTGACTTTCTCGACGTCGGCTGCGGCCGGTCGGTGCTGGTGCAGGCGCTGATCGTTCGCAACGTCCGCAGGCGTCGGCTGGTGCTCGCCGACGAGGCCCCCGGCATGCTCGTCCACTCGGACGATTTCCGTGGCGAGAGCGTCGAACTGATAGCAGCCAGTAGTGCCACCCTACCGCTATTCGATGCGAGCATCGACGTGGCAACCGCATTCATGGGCGATCCATTCAACACGCCAGAAACTTGGCGGGAGCTCGCGCGCGTGGTTCGGCCAGGCGGCTTGGCGTTATTGACGGTGCCCAGCTTTGAATGGGCCAGTACTTTTCGTACTACCAGCGTTGGCGAACGCGTCGGCGCGGCGTTATTCGTGGTGGAGGCTAGGGATGAGATACATCTTCCTTCGCATGTCATGAGTCGTCCAGAACAGGAAAAGATGATGCAGTGTACCGGCTTCACGCCGGTCGCCTATCGCGAAGTCCGCGCGACCGAACTCAAAGGGCCTTTGTCTGCGAAGCTCGACGCCGGCGCGCATATCGCTGAAGGCTATCTTGTTCGTCGTACTTAAGACGCTGCGCGTAGTGCGTTTTTTGGCCGGCAGCGTTCGGGCGGAACCGACACCGTCATGCATGTGCCGTGGCCGACACGGCTGTGGAGCGTGATGCGTCCGCCATGCGCTTCGACAAGTCCCTTGGCGATGGGAAGGCCAAGGCCCGTCCCCTTGTCGGTGAGCGCGACGTCGTGGCGGCCCTGACCGAAGTTCTGGAAGACGAGCGTCTGATCTTCCTCAGCGATGCCGATCCCGGTATCGGAAACGCCGAAGCAAACACCGCCATCTGGTTCGAGCTTTGCGAACACCTCTACGGTCCCGCCTTCCGGTGTGAACTTCACCGCGTTTGAAACCAGGTTGAGCAGAATCTGCCTGAGCGCGCGCTCGTCCGCGAAGAGGTTTGGAAGATCAGCCGCGGTTTCGATGACCATCCTGCTGCCGCTCGTCTCCGCGCGATGGGTCATCAAGCGAACGACATCGGCGATGAGCACCGCAAGATCGACCTCAATCTCCTGAAGGACGAAGCTTCCCGCTTCGATGCGCGCGAGATCGAGGATGTCGTTGATCAAAGTCAGCAGATGCTGCCCGGAATCGTGGATCATCCCGGCATACTCGAAATGCTTCTCGGGATTGTTCGCGAGGGCGCGGGATTCGATCAGTTCGGAAAAGCCCAGGATGGCATTCAGGGGCGTGCGCAACTCGTGGCTCATATTCGCAAGGAACTGCGATTTCGCCCTGTTGGCGGTTTCGGCGCGTTCGCGTGCATTATCGGATTCGGTCTTGGCGTGCGCGAGCGCGGCAACCAGTTCGCTCTTGTCGTTGCGAAGCAGCAGCATGTCGCGCGCGGTGTTGTAGATCTGGCTGGCCATATAGCCGAGGTAAGAAACGAAGACCACGGCGAGAACGGAGATGCCGCTATAAAGCAGATCGCCCGCCCGTAACGGTGTGGCGACGAGTGCCGTTCCGTAGATCGCGAGCGCGACGATGGAAAGTGGTTTGCTTGCGCCGGCAAGCGCTGCGTTGCCCGCAAGCGTGCAGGCGAGCAGCATGATGATGAGAAGATGGTTGAGGTCGCCAGCGGGCGCCCACAGGAAGTACCCCATCGAGGCCCAGCCCACGGCAAAAACGCCATACGCAACAGTCGCGCGCCACACCCAGGCCTTCGCCGCGGCTGGTTCCGGTGCGCGGCGGTGAAACGCGTGCGTGACAAAGCCCAAAGGGATGACGCTGAGGACGAGGAGTGCAAACCATATCTCAAGTTGAGCCGTCACAATCCAGCGGCTGAACATCACGCAGATGACCGCCGCGAAGACGGGCATGATATAATGATTTGGCCGAAGATTACGTAGCGCCAACGCGAGCTGATCGAGAGTCAGCTTTGCTTGTCGGTCATCCCCCCTGGCGATTTCCCCGGTGATCACGCAGCGCTGGCCTTCGCAAGACCGGCAATCTTCCACTAGCGGGGGTTAAGATACCTTTGTCGTAGCACCATTGCGGAGCGTGGAACTCGCGCTATAGGCTGCCTTTTCATAGCTAATGGGGAGTTCCATATGCCAATCGGTGTGATCGCGACGTTGCAGGTTCAGGACGGCAAGGGCGAAGAACTGGAAGCAGTGTTTCGCGAATTGGCGCCGCAGGTTCGTGCCAACGAGCCCGGCAATAAGCTCTATGTCCTGCACAAATCGCGCGACGATGCGAACACCTATGTCGTGATGGAAATCTACGACGATCAGGCCGCGATCGAAGCGCACCGCAGTTCAGAGCACTTCAAGGCCGCGGGACCGAAGCTCGGCGCCTGTCTCGCCGGCCGTCCGGACGTGAAATTCCTGGACGCGGTTTAGGCGATGAAGGGGACCAGCATCGCCACGCGGCTGGCATAGGCGTTGTAGGCGTCGACGCCGAGTTCCTGTCGCAGGAAGCGCTCTTCAAGCCTGGCCTTGATATAGAAGCCGGAGATCATGACCGCGGCACCGGCGAGCGCGATCAAGGTCCCTTTGAGCAGAAAGACAGCAAACGCAGCCGCGATGATGCCGGTGTAGATGGGGTGGCGAACGAGCGCGTAGGGGCCGGTGTCCACCACGTGATGGCCGGCCTTCTTCGTCACCGAGCTCGACCACAATCTGCCCAGATGGAGCCGGGCCCACCAGGCGAAGGCGAAGCCAAGCGCCGCCAGCGCGACCGTGGCCCAGGCGAATTCCGGACCCGCGTGCCACAATCGCCATGGCCAAGCGGGCTCGCGAGGGTTGATGCCGAAAAGAAGCACGACGCCGGCAACGGTGACGACGCGATAGAAGAGCTGGGAGCGGCGAGCAGGCTCCCCGACGGTGCGGTTTGCCCAGAACGCTGCCAATCCCCACGACAACGCCCAGATAGTCCACACCGCGTAAATCGCGATTTGCGGTGACATCATACCCCTCAGCGCCGGTATCCGCGAAAGAGGTAGGCGACCGCTTTCAGAATGCAAGGGCGTTTGCTTGCTTCACATTGGGGAGCTTGCGGATGGCCGCGAGCACGCTCTCATCGACGCCGCCATCCACTTCCAGAAGCGCGATGGCGTCGGCGCCGGGTTCGGAGCGGCCGAGCGCGAAGGAGGCGATGTTCACCTTCGCATCGCCCAACAGCGTGCCGAGCCTGCCGATCATGCCCGGCTTGTCCGCATTGATGACGAACAGCATGTGCGGCGCGAATTCGGCATCCATGTTGATGTCGCGGATCTGGATCATCCGCGGCCGTCCGTCGGAGAACACCGTGCCCGCAACACGGCGGCTCGAGCCTTCGAGCTGTACCGTGACCTTGATGTAGCCTTCATAGATGCCCTGTTGCGGGCGGCGCGTCTCGCTCACCTTGATGCCGCGCTCTTTCGCCACGATGGGCGCGTTGACCATGTTCACATCGGCGAGCTGAGGCCGAAGCAGGCCGGCGAGTGCGGCCTGGGTGAGCGCGCGCATGTTCATCTCGGCCGTCGCGCCTTCGTAGAGGATCTCCACACCCAAGATGGAGCTGTCCGTGACCTGCCCGGCAAAGGCGCCGAGCTTTTCGGCAAGTGTGATCCAGGGCCTCACCTTCGCGGCTTCCTCCGCACTGATGGAGGGCATGTTGAGTGCATTCGTGATCGCGCCGGTGAGAAGATAATCGGAGATCTGTTCCGCCACCTGCAGCGCCACGTTCTCCTGCGCCTCGGCTGTCGAAGCGCCGAGATGCGGCGTGGCCACGACCTTGTCGCTGCCGAAGAGAATGTTCGATTTCGCGGGCTCTTCTTCGAACACGTCGAGTGCCGCGCCGGCAAGATGGCCGCTGTCGAGCGCCACCTTGAGCGCCCGTTCGTCCACCAATCCGCCGCGCGCGCAGTTGATCAGCCGCGCGCCTTTCTTCATCCGGTTGATGGCATCGGCGGAGATGATGTTGCGGGTCTCGTTTGTGAGCGGCACGTGCAGCGTCACGAAGTCGGCGCGGGCGAGCAGATCGTTCAGCTCGACCTTCTCGATGCCGAGCGATGTCGCGCGTTCGGGCGAGAGATAGGGATCGAACGCGATCACGCGCATCCGAAGGCCCTTGGCGCGGTCGGCGACGATGGAGCCGATATTGCCTGCGCCGATCAGCCCCAGCACCTTTCCCGTCAACTCCACCCCGAGGAAACGGTTCTTCTCCCACTTGCCGGCCTGCGTCGAAGCATTGGCGGCGGGAAGCTCGCGGGCGAGCGCCATCATCAGCGCGATGGCGTGTTCGGCGGTGGTGATGGAATTGCCGTGCGGCGTGTTCATCACGATCACGCCGGCCGCGGTTGCGGCCGGGATGTCGACATTGTCGACACCGATGCCCGCGCGGCCGACGACTTTCAGATTCTTTGCGGCTTTGATGACATCGGCTGTGATCTTGGTCGCGGAGCGGACGGCGATGCCGTCATATTCGCCCACGATCCTGATCAGGTCGTCCTTCTTGAGATCGGCGATGACGTCCGCCTCGACGCCGCGCTCCTTGAAGATCGCGACCGCGGCTGGCGAAAGCTTGTCGGCGATGAGAACTTTGGGCATCGGATCAGCCTTTCGCCTGTTGCCATGCCCAGTCGAGCCATGGGCCAAGCGCTTCAATTTCGGAGGTTTCGACGGTGGCGCCGCACCAGATGCGCAGTCCTGGCGGCGCGTTCCTGTGGCCCGCGACATCGAAGGCGACGGTTTCGGCTTCCAGCACTGAGGCTAGCTTCTTCACCGCGTCATAGCGGGCATCTTCATCCAGCTTGACGAAATCGGGATCGACGATCTTCAGGCACACGCTGGTGTGGGAGCGATAGGAGGCGTCTTCGGCGAGAAAATCGATCCAGTCGCTGTTCTCGACCCAGGCCCAGAGCGCCGCAAAATTAGCGGCGACCCGCGCTTGCAACGCCTTCAATCCGCCAATGCCCTCGGCCCAGGAGAGCGCATCGAGATAATCCTCCAGCGCCAGCATCGAGGGCGTGTTGATCGTCTCGCCCTGGAAGATCGCCTCGTTGAGCTTACCGCCTTTGGTCATGCGGAAGATCTTCGGCAGCGGGCGGGGTGGCGTGTAGCTTTCGAGCCGTGCCACCGCGCGCGGCGACAGCACGAGCATGCCGTGCGCCGCTTCGCCGCCCAGAACTTTCTGCCAGGAGAAGGTGGTGACATCGAGCTTGTCCCACGGCAGGTCCATCGCGAAGGCCGCGCTCGTCGCATCGCAGATCGTGATGCCGTCGCGGTCGGATGCGATCCAGTCCGCGTCCGGCACGCGCACGCCCGAGGTCGTGCCGTTCCAGGTGAACACGACGTCGTGATCGCGCGCCGCCTGTTTCAGATCCGGCAGCTCGCCATAAGGCGCCTTGAAGACACGGCTTCCCTCGATCTTCAGCTGCTTGATCGTGTCGGTAATCCAGTCTTCACCGAAGCTTTCCCAAGCAAAACAGTCGACGGGCTTCGGGCCCAGCATGGACCACATCGCCATCTCGACCGCGCCGGTGTCCGATGCCGGGACGATGCCGACGCGATAGCCATCGGGAATGCCGAGCAGCTTTTTCGTGCGGTCGATCGCGCTTTTGAGTTTTGCTTTGCCGGGTCCCGAGCGATGCGAACGCCCGAGCAGCGCCGTATCGAGAACCTGCGTGGTCCAGCCCGGCCGCTTGGCGCAAGGTCCGGACGAAAAAAAAGGCCGTGCAGGGCGCACGGCCGGATGTTTTCCGGTCATCAGACATTCCTCACAGAATGTTCGCGCTCCGTTGGGGGAGCGTGGCCCGCTGCTTATGTAGGGGCTTGCGCGATGGGCGTCAATTCACGATTTTTGTCCAGTCGCGCGACTGTCAAATCGGGAACGCAATATCGTTCCGCCCGTTGCACCGACTGGACCTGAGAACGAAGGGACGCGCCATGCCGACAATCAACGACGAAGATGATGACGACGACGACGTGATCGAACTCGGAATCTCGCTCGAGAAGGTGCGCTACATCATCGTGAAGGCGCGGCAGTTTGACGCCAAGGAAGGCGATTCCGATCCGGACGAAGGATCGAACGCCACCGACGACGGCGAAGCGGACGTCTTGGAAGATAAGCCGGAAGAAGACGCGGTGCAGATCGAACTCACCAACTTCATCAACGGGCTCACCGAAGAAGAGCAGGTCAATCTCGTCGCGCTCGCCTGGGTCGGCCGCGGCACCTACGATATCGAGGAATGGGACGACGCCATCGATACGGCGCGCACCGAACACAACAAGCGCACCGGGCAGTACCTGCTCGGCCTTCCGCTTCTCGGCGATTATCTCGCCGAAGGCCTCGAAGCCTTTGACGAAGATTTCGACGACGAGGAGGAAGAAGAATTCGAGAACGAAGAAATCGTCGAGGAAGACGACGAATAACTTGATTCGTCATGGCCGCCCTTGAGGCGGCCATCCAGCAGAAAAACAGAGTGGCACGCGGAGTCGCGGAGAACCCAGAGGAGTCGCGCTCCGCGGCACTCCGCGTCTCCGCGTGAATCGACTTTCTTTCTGGATGGCCGCCTCACGGGCGGCCATGACGACCAATGCTGCTTCACAAAGCAATCTCGCCCGTCATGTAGAGCGCGCAGGGCCCTGAGAGGATCGTGCGGTCGCCATCGTCTGTGCAGAGCAGGTTGCCGCCGCGCGGTGATACCTGCCGCGCCTTCATTGTTTTCTTGCCCAAGCGCTTCGCCCAGAACGGCGTCAGCGCGCAATGCGCCGAGCCGGTGACCGGGTCCTCCGGCACACCCTTGTCGGGCGCGAAGAAGCGCGAGATGAAATCAAAACCTTCATCGCCCGGTGCGGTCGCGATCAGGCCCCAGAGATCGAGCGGACGCAGCACCGCCGCGATGTTGCCGCAGCCTTTGAGGCCGCGCACGATCGCGGGCTCGTTCCAGAGCGCGAGCACATAGCGGCCACGGTGGATTTCGTCGGGCGGTGTGGTGCCCAGCGCCTCGCCGATCTGCCTGGCAAAACCGTCCTCCACCTCGTAGCGCGTGACCGGATCGGACGGCAGCGACATGGTGTGGTTTCCGTCGCGGCCGCGACCGACGACCAGCATGCCCGAACGCGTCTCGAACGCGACCGATTTCAGTTCCGGGTCGAGTGTTTCGAAGATCAGCCAGGCGCTCGCCAGGGTCGCATGACCGCAGAGATCGACTTCGGATTCGGGCGTGAACCAGCGCAAATCGTATTTCCCGTGCCCCGTCCGCACGAAGAACGCCGTCTCGGCGAGATTGTTCTCATTGGCGATCTTCTGCATCAGCCCCGCATCGGGCCACGCATCGAGCGGCACGATGGCGGCAGGGTTTCCTTCGAGCGGTTTCTCGGCGAAGGCGTCGATCTGCCAGAGCTTGTGGGTCATGGGCCGCACCTCGAGTTTCGCGAGAACGCTAGCGCGGAGGCTGAGCCTGTCGAAGTCCCGCGACCGCATGGCCGTCACGCCTACGCGGCATGACCGAAAGGCACCACCTTGTTGTCGACGTCGTGGCCGATATCGGCGCGGCCAAGCCACGGAATGCCCGAGACCTTGCACCAATGCTTTGCGATCTCGACTTCGTCGGCACCGAACTCGGGATCGTTGGGCGGGATCTGGCTGCAGCGGCCGAGCCGGATGCCCGCGACACGGCGGATCGCCGGCTGCGCCGTGATGTGATGAAGCGCGCGATCGATGCGGTAGTGGTGCTCCGACACGTCTTCGAGCATCAGCACGAGATCGCTGAGATCGGGCTCGAGCGCCGTGCCGAGAAGATGGCTCAGCACCGTGATATTGAACGCGACGGAGGGCGCGGCCAAAGCGTGCGGCTCGATCGTGTCTGGCGCGCGCTCGATCAGGTAACGCAGCGCGCGCGCAACCGCCCTCTCGCCGTCCGCGCGAATGAGATCGGCCGGCATCGGTCCGTGCACGACGTTCCGGCAACCCGCCCGGGTAAGTCCGGCGAGCAGGAAGCCGAGATCGCTATAGCCGAGATAGGTCTTCTCGCGCGCCGCTTCGGAGAGATTTGCGCAGACGCGTTCCGCGATGCGCCCCGCGCCGTAACCGCCGCGCGCAAACCACACCACATCGAATCCGGGATCGCTGACGATGTCGAGAAAGGCGCTCGCGCGCGCCTCGTCCGTTCCCGCGAAATGGCCGCTGCTTTCGAAGCACTGCGGATGGAAGTGCAGTTCGGCGCGGCGGGGGCAGAGCGTTTCCAGCAGGGTGCGAATCTCGGCAGCGAGTTCGGGCGTGATGCGTGAGGCCGGTGCGACAACGCCGATCTTCATTCGTCCTTCGCTCGCGCTTGTCATGGCGGAAGGCCGCTTATAGCGTCCGCCGATGAATCGAGACAGGCCTTATTTCTTCTGCGGCATCGGCGGCAGCGGCATGCTTCCGCTGGCGCTGATCCTGAAGGCGAAAGGCGTTTCGGTGTCGGGTTCGGACCGTGCGCTCGACCAGGGCCGCACCGCGCCCAAATTCGATTTTCTCCGCGCCCATGGCATCGCGCTATTCCCGCAGGACGGAACTGGCGTCACCGATGCCCGTCAGATCGTCGTGGCCTCCGCCGCTGTGGAAGATACGGTGCCGGACGTTCAGTCCGCACGCCGTGTCGGTGCGACACTTGTCACACGCGCAGCCCTATTGGCGGAGTTGTTCAACGCCGCACCCAAAAGCATCGGGATCGCGGGCACCAGCGGCAAGTCGACGACCACGGGCATGACGGGCTGGATCCTGCGCGCCGTGGGGCGCGCCCCGACCGTGATGAACGGCGCGGTGATGACGAATTTCGTCACCGCCGATGTCCCGTTCGCGTCTGCGCTGGTCGGCAGCAGCGATGTGTTCGTGAGCGAAGTGGACGAAAGCGATGGGTCCATCGCGCAATACACGCTGCACATCGCCGTCGTGAACAACATCTCGCTCGATCACAAACCGATGGACGAGCTACGCGTCCTGTTCCGCGATTTCGTCGCCAAAGCTGAGGTCGCGGTACTCGATCTCGACAATGACGAAACGGCGGCCCTTCTCCCGGCCGCGAAGCGGCCAATCACCTACAGCTTGAGCAATCACCAAGCTGAGCTTGTTGCCGACAACATCGAACCTGCGTCGGATGGCATTGCTTTCGAAGTTGTCTCACGCGGAGACGCGGGGTACGCGGAGAAGAGTCAGGACTCTGCGCCTCCGCGCCTCCGCGGGAAACTTCAGGTCCCCGGGCGCCACAACGTTTCGAACGCGCTTGCGGCACTGGCCGCCGCGATGGCCGTCGGCGTCTCGCTCGAAGATGCCGCGCGCGCGCTCGAAGGGTTCAAAGGCGTTCGCCGCAGGCTCGAAGTCGTGGGCACTGCGAACGGCGTCACCGTGATCGACGAGTTCGCGCACAACCCCGACAAGATCGCAGCGACGCTTGCGACCCTGCACGATTTCCCCGGGCGGCTGCTCGTGATGTTCCAGCCCCACGGCTTCAGCCCGCTCACGAAAATGAAGGCCGAATTCATCGATGGCTTTGCGCGCGGCCTGAACGCGGACGACGTCCTTATCATGCCAGAGCCGGTCTATTTCGGCGGCACGACGACGCGTGAGATCACGAGCGAAGACATCGCCGCGGGCGTTCGCACGGCAGGACGGATGGCTTTCGCATTCGCGGACCGCGAGGCCTGCGGCACCAAGCTCCTCGAACTGGCCCGCCCCAGCGATCGCATCGTCATCATGGGCGCCCGCGACGACACGCTCACGCAGTTTGCGCGGGAGCTGCTCTCGAAATTGACATAGCTGGCTTGCCAGGCGTAGCGCGTGGATAGAGGCCCAGGCTTCGCCCGTTGGGCTACGCCGGGCCAGTCTTCGCTCCGCTATCGCGTCGCGAAGCCTGGTCGGAGAGAGAGGATTCGAACCTCCGGCCCCCACGTCCCGAACGTGGTGCTCTACCAGGCTGAGCTACTCTCCGTGGCCAGGAAGGGCGCCCTTATAACGACGGGTCTGTCATGCCGCAACTGCCGTTGAACGCGGCCCGAGGCCGCTGCAAACTCGTCCTATGATCCTGGTTGGACAGTACGATTCCCCCTATGCGCGCCGGGTGGCGATTTCGCTTATGGTGCTCGGCATCCCGTATCAGCACGACACCCGCTCGGTGTTCGGCGATTTCGACTCCATGCGGAAAACGAATCCGCTCGGCCGCATCCCGTCGCTCATTCTGGACGATGGCGAGGTGCTGATCGATTCCGCCGCGATCCTCGACTGGATCGACGAGACCGTGGGTCCGGACCGCGCCCTTCTGCCACGTGGCGGTCCCGCCCGCCGCGAGGCGCTCAGGCGGATCGCGCTCGCCAACGGCGCGGTCGACAAGCTCGGCGGCGGCGTCAACTACGAGCGGCTGATCCGGCCCGCGCAATACCGCTGGCCGGAATGGATCGCCCGCTGCACGACACAAGGGCAGGGTGCACTCGCAGCTCTCGATGCGCTGGACTGGCCCGCGTGGGACGCGCTCGATCAGGCACAGATCACGACCGGTTGCGCGCTCTCCTATCTCAGGGTCACGGCGCCGGACCTGATGCCGCGGGGCAGGTTTGCGGTGCTCGACGCGCTGGCCGAACGGCTGGAGGCGAGGCCGGAATTCCGGGCCACAAGCTTCAGCGATTATGCGGTTCCTAAGGCCGATTGAGCCCCTGACCAAGCCGCGCCTCCGGCGTTGAAAGCCTAAGGCCCTGCCAGTATGGTCCCGGCCCCGTTGGGGCGTCGCCAAGTGGTAAGGCACCGGATTTTGATTCCGGCATACGAAGGTTCGAATCCTTCCGCCCCAGCCAGTCTGTCTCTCCGCCAGTGATGCCGCGGCGCGCGAGATTTGCACACTGCATCGTGATTGTCGGTGGTGCGTAGAAGCGTTATCCTTTCTTTCTACCTTGGGTCTATCGGAGGGCCCTCAACTGTAAGGAGCGGATATGAAACCGATTGTTAGTCTTGTGGTGTTCTCGGTCATGTTCGTTCTACCGGTCACGGCATCGTTCGCACAGGACAGCCACACGACGGTGATTGTCCCGTCGGTCGTTCCCGCGCAGGCTGATCCCACGCCGGAAACGGTCGCAAATGAGAAGATGGTCTGTAAGGCGCCCCGCCCCATGATGGGCACCCGTTTCAATGGTCCGCGCATCTGCAAGACCCAGCGTCAATGGAACGCCGAGCACTACGAAGCCAAAGAAGATCTCGAGAAGATGCAGGACAGGGGCTGCCTGACGAGTGGGGTATGCCCCCAATAGAGCGCGGCCTCAAGTACCGATGATAGACGCCACGATATTTCGGTATTTTTCGGGCAATAGCGCGCTCGTCGCGCGGTGCGTGATCGGATTGTCGCTGCTGTTAGCCGGTACGTCTGCCGCGTGGGCGGAGTACGAGCCGGCTCACGTCGACCAGTCATGCCCGACGCCGCCACCGGTTGTCGGGGACAGCGCGGCGGTCAATCACGAACATGGCACAGTGGGGCTCGGCATTTACGTCAACTCCCGTGGCCGGCCGAAGAAAATCCGCGTGACCCAGTCGAGCGGCTATAACGACCTCGACAATGCGGCTGTTGCCGCGGTGGCGGGCTGGCACTATACGCCGGCGGTCCGGAACGGAGGCTATGTCTCGGACTGGATGGGACTGAAGATCGAGTTCGGGCAGCGTGAAACCGGAACTACGCTCAGGGCCCCAACGCCCGATCAGGTCGAGGCGTGCTCGGATTAGACTCGTCCCGATTGGACGCCTGCCGCCTGACCCGCTAACCTCCGGCGTATGGGCGGGTGGATTCTCCTTGCACTGGTTGTGCTGGCGGGACTGTGGGCGATCTCCGCGTATAACCGTCTGGTCCGGCACAAGAATATGGTAGCCGAGGCGTGGAGCGGCATCGATGCACAGCTCAAGCGCCGTGCCGATCTGATTCCGAATCTCGTGGAGACCGTGAAGGGCTATGCGGCGCACGAGCGCCAGACCTTCGACGAACTGGCGCGGCTGCGTTCGGCCGGCCAGAGTCATGGGCTTGGCCAGGGTGATATGGCCGCGCGCGCGCAGACCGAGCAGGCGATCACGGCCGCGATCGGCAAGGTGATGGCGGTCGCCGAGGCCTATCCCGAACTCAAGGCGAGCGCCAACTTTCAGTCCCTTCAGAAAAACCTTTCGGATACCGAGGACCAGATTCAGCTGGCGCGCCGCTACTACAATGGCTCGGTCCGCGACTACAATGTGATGATTGAGCAGTTTCCGTCGAACCTCGTCGCCAGCTTCGGTTCGTTCAAGCCTGCGCCGTTTTTCCAGATTGAGAACGACGCCGACCGCGCGGCGCCGAACGTTTCGTTCCAGACATGAGTCGGTTCGCGGCACTGGTTGCGGTGTCCGTATGCCTTCTGGGCGCTCCGGCTTTTGGCGACGAACGCATCACGGATTTCTCGAGCGACGTCAGCGTTGCGCAGACGGGGGCGCTGACCGTTACCGAAACGATCTCGGTAATTTCGGAAGGCGATCAGATCCGTCACGGAATCTTCCGGGACTTTCCCACGACCTATCGCACCACCGCAGGCCGGAAGATCCATGTCGGCTTCGACGTGCTTTCCGCGACGCGCGACGGCCACGCCGAGCCCTACAGCGTCGAATCCATCGATGCCGGCAAGCGTGTGAAGATCGGCGACAAGGACGTCGAGGTCGCGCCGGGTACCCACACCTACACGCTAACCTATGCGACCGACCGGCAGATCGGCTTCTTCTCCGATCACGACGAACTCGATTGGAACGTCACCGGCAATTTCTGGAAATTCCCGATCGACCGCGCGGAAGCAACGATCAAACTGCCCATCGGCGCGCGAATCCTGCAATGGGCGGCCTACACCGGCGCCGCCGGATCGCGCGACCGCAACGCGCGCGCCCAAAAGATCACGGATCGCGAGATCCTGTTTACGACCACCGCGCCGCTTGGTTCGGAACAAGAGCTCACTGTCGATATCGGATTTTCGAAGGGCGCCGTGCTGCCGCCAACGCCACAGGAACTGCGCGAACAGTTCATCCGCGACAATGCCGCCGTAGTCGCGGCCGCGTTGGGCGTTGTGATCCTTCTCATCTACTTCTCGGTTGCCTGGTATGAGCATGGCCGTGATCCCAAACGCGGCGTGATCATTCCGCTGTTTGCGCCGCCGGAGAAATTCTCGCCGGCCGCCGTGCGCTTCGTTCATCGCATGGCTTACGACCGCAAATCCTACGCCGCCTCGCTCGTCAACATGGCGGTGAAGCGGTACCTGACAATCACCGAAGCGCATGGCGCCTACACGCTGAAACGCACCGGAAAGAGCGCCGGCGAAGCGGGGCTGGCATCCACGGAAGCCGCCATCGCAAACAAACTATTCGATGACCAGAATACGATCGAACTCAAGCAGGAAAATCACGGAACGATTTCTGCCTCGATCACCGCGCTTAAGACCGCTCTTAAAAACGAGTATGAGCGCGCCTACTTCGTCACCAACCGCGCCTGGTTCATCGGCGGCCTTGCGATCCTGGCCGTTACCGCTGTGGCAACAGCGCTGCTCTGCGACAATGCC
>Ga0105239_10001397_pt1 | contig 32313 bp, 41 predicted proteins | sample KBSC44metaG_FD_92761 | JGI IMG/M metagenome (GOLD analysis project Ga0105239, IMG submission 92761) | Corn rhizosphere microbial communities from Kellogg Biological Station, Michigan, USA - KBS C4-4 metaG | ecosystem: Host-associated > Plants > Roots > Rhizosphere > Soil | place: Michigan, USA...
GTAATCTCGTAATCTCGTAATCTCGTAATCTCGTAATCTCGTAATCTCGTAATGATAATACCGGGTACTGCAGGCGGCAGCAGTAATGACAGTCACACAGCCCAGTGCCAGTATGACAATAAATATGCCGCGCGTATCGCGTTCTGTGTGGTCTGTTGCAGTTGAGGATCTGGAGGAAAGAACGGGAGATTCATCTGGAAAGAGAGATTTATAGCATAGGATAGGTATCGATCATCACCATCATCTACATTTCCCTGTTGGAGGGGACACCTTCGTTTGTCCGCACAGCATTCTGACCTCTGGCTCGGCTTCAGTTGGTGTGCTGTACTCCGTATCCCGTCCTCAGACTCGATTCGCATTTCAGGAACAGTCGCTCGTAACCATACAAGCGTGGAGTTGACACCACCTGGGCGTGGTCCATCATCCTCGAGCACATTTCCATCGAGTAACTGAATTCCGTAACTCAAATTTCAAGGTTACCAACCTCCAGGGTTGCCTTACCAGTCGTTGCCAGTGCCAGTGCGCGACTCGGTACGAAGGATTGTGCACCATCCAGGGCTAGAACACTGCTTGAACACTGGCTGAATACTGCCAGAATACTGGCTGAACAGCACGTCCATTGCATCCATTGCATCCATCGCCAGCAAAATCCCCCATTCTCATTGCTGTCCCCGCCTCGAGAAAGCAAACTCAAGTCGACCAAAGGTCAGTTGCATCCCGAGGTAACATGGTCATTGCTGACTGGCTCGGTGGCTAGCCTGCAGCATTGCAGCATGCAGATTCCATCTCTGCAGTTCCTCCGATGCATGCCTCTTTTGTGGTTCTGACCTGCAGCCATGGATCAGAGTGGGTGCTCTCGGTGCATGACCTCCCGGGTAGTCGCATGCACCCTCACTCGCCACAACCTATACCACGCGAGACATGTACGAAATAGCTTCTCGAAAGTGGCAGCACCTCTTTTGGGACATTATTCTGCTTGCTCCCCCAAAGGCAACCCAATGGCAGCACGCATGGAAACTCCCTAGGTACTAGCAGCCCAGGCACAACGCCCATGGTATCAAATGCACGCAGCTGGCACTCGCACTCGCACTCGCACCTCGCCTTCATCCCTGATGCTTGATGCTTGGTGCTTGGTGCTTGGTGCTTGGTGCTTGGTGCTTCTGCTCATGCGCGTGCTCGCCTAACCAATAATTGCCAATTGGGTCTCTCCATGCGGTGAACCATTCTGGGCACCCCGAGCCCTGAGCCCGGAGTCTTGATTCTTTGGCTTGTGCTGCTTTGCCGCTTGGTCTCATGTCATCTCATCCATCAATGGCTCTCCTGAGCGAATGGCCCGAGCACTCCATCCGAATAATCCTCTTCTCATCATCTCAGCTTTTCTGGCCTACTCTTGCCTGCTCTACACCGCTCGTACGCCGCGGTATTGACACTGCGCAAAGCCAAGTCCTGACCTGATTGTGAGCTGGCTGTGGATTGGGCCGCTGTATGCGCTGGCCTTCTCCATTCTTGTGTCCTGCCATGCCATGCCTTGCCACAGCCGCTCCAGCTCCCGCACCCCTAAACATGTGCTTTCACACTCCGCTACACCGTGTTACACGTCGCGCTCCTCACCATGACCGTCTTTCTGTCTTACGTTTACTACTAACTGAGCGTCCTTGACTATTGCTAGCGATCCGTCAGAAACAAGGAAGTGGCAGAATCAAGCTTTCCCCGATGCTTGGTCTTAGGCAAGCATCTCCTCATCCACCATCATCTCTCGCCTTTCGGCTCCTTCAGAGTCACACTACCATCAACCACCAATTCTCGCTCACGAGACCGTCTCAACCCTAGTCACTAAGGTCTCCTTCTTGAGAGGGAGTAGCCGCCTCCGCATTTCAGATGGAATGGATAGCATCTCGGTCGACGGGGTAGCCGATTATACCCTTTCATTGGCTCCTCTCGCCAGCCTGTGCTTCTGTCAGAGTGCCGGCTGCCCGGCTCCAGATGCTTTTACCAAGGCTTGCTCGGCAGAAGTATTGCGTACTCAACTGTGATAGCGCTTCTTGGATTTCCAATACGACCAGGGGGGTTCGTTCCGAGTCCGGCCCAACCCATCTCAAAAGTTGTCTTCCTGCATGCAGGAGCTGATGGAAATATTGCTAACGGTACCCGCGTAAGATAGGGTTTGCTATCCTTGTTCACTGATTTGGACTGTTGCACCAAAGACACCAATTCCTGCATCTCGCCCAATATATTTCCCTTCTTGCTGATAATATATCCAATCGTTCACCCACGCACAACTCGACCGGGTCTTGACCTTCAGATCGTAAGTAGCCTTGATCTTCAGGTGCTGCAGCTCTCAGCGCCGGCTATTCCCATCCATGGCTGAATTAGGCCAAAATGAAGCTCTCTTCGGGATACGCGAACATGCAATGCGGGCTCTTGTGCTCTTGCACAATGCAGCTCGACATCAAGCTTGGAGCATGTGAAATTCATCATGGCATTGGCAATCTAATCGTGCTGCATTCAGTTTATTACTCTGCATCTCTGATCTGGTAGGTCAACCACCGAGGAAAGGAAGTAATGGATCGAGTGTGTTGGACAGCCAAGGACAACAACCAACAATGTCGGTGACAATAATGTTGATCCTGATCGTCAGCTCGAATCGAAGCATATACGCATACTCTTCCTCCGGCTTCAATTCTAGCTACGTTCTCATTCTATGCGCGATTTTTGGTATTCGTTGTCTAGCGATTCAGCAATCCTGCACATTGACCAGGCAAGCGATCTTCAAATTATGGACGGGGTGTTTCCTGGCGGTCCATTTAGAATGTATCCACTTTGCGCGGTGCATCGCTCTATTCCAACAACAACAATCCAGGCTGTCGGGTATCGAAAGGGTGGCCACGTACAGCGATGAGTACTTGGTATTAATCTTTCAGAAGGCAGTCTTTCTCTTCCATCCGTAATCCTCTACCAAACTTCTACATTCAGTGCCAGGTTCGATCCGTCAGGCCCCTCGTCGATTTTCATCTGCTTCGCTGTCATGGAGCTCTTCACATTGTAAGTAATACCCGTGGCTAATTAGACACGGCAGTTAATCAGCATATCAACACCGACAATTTGACGTGATTGTGGGTAAACTCGTTGTTCTTTCCGCATACAAAATAACATGATCACCTTACAGGGCCAAACTCATAGTCAAACAGTAATAAAATCAGCGGCCAGAAGTCCTTGGGCAAACGACAGACACTCTCGAGCCTTCTACTACCGATTCGGAGAAAGGCCGCGTTCCGGGAAGGTATCAAGGCGAACACGCTCCAGCGGGATCTCCAAACATGATGAATATTGACTATCTGGAGGGTCTCTTAATCACAGCACTTTTCCCATGGCCGTTTGACCAGCGACGTTCTCATGCCATGATCTGTTGTTATCGCGAGTGAACGACTTCGATTAGGGGTGGGGAAGGCGTGGGATTAGATTCCAGTGAAAGCAGTCTCAAGGATATTTTACCACGTTCTCCAACTCCTAGCTTTCCCCCTAAGGCCACGACTTTATGTTTGTGTCCCACACTGGTGCAAAGTATGTTAGTATCGACATTGCAGAGATTGACTACACGGCGACCTTTAGCTCTAGAACAGCATGTAAATGCCCCTATTCACCAGATTATCCCATTGTCGTTGTGAAGAGTGGTCACATCAATAGTAACCTAAGCTCTATTGTTACAGTGTAGACAATGTTATCGACCGACTCACAATAATCACTCATTGAAGGCTGATGAATACGTCTCGCCCACTGGGTGAAAAGGAGCCGTGCAGGTAACGGTAAGTCACTGTAGCTGTCGTGCCCCGTAAGACTATATATAGAATCCCGTGACTCGGATAATTGCTTTTCCGAACCCGCATACGTCATCATCAATGGATCCAGGGCTTGCGCTTGTGCAAGCCGAGTGGCCGGTCCTTCTCTTGGCGCAAGACTGGACGAGCCGTAGAGTGCAGGACTCACTCCCCTGCCTCTACATCGTCAACAGCATCGTTGAGAGAGGCCCATTTGCCAACGAGTCCCCTCAAGAATTCAACGCCCGCCTTGAAGACGCATACAACCTCTATCTCGACCAGCAAAATGTCGTGGGCAGGCTTCAAGAAGAATGTCAACCGCGCAACGACGCAGGTGATGATGAAGACGGGTAACTAAGCCTCACTCCATCTCATTTGGCAGCCTGGCTAACTCAGAACCAACAGGGCACGTCGAGAGGACGAACGACAGAGACTACGAAGTGGAGGAGAGGTGAGTCTTGCACCAGTCTCTTCCCAGTTACTGGATCTGATGATTGCGCAGGAGATACAGAACAATGGAATCAGCAGCGAACAGACTGCAGAAGGAAGCGAAGGGTTACCTCGACAGTCTGAGAGGTGAGGAAGACCTCATTCTACCATGAGATCGATTTCGTGCTGACCACATCCGACAGCCATGACCGCGTCGCAAATGAGAATAGCGGAGACAATCGACGCATTCTACGGAGACGCTGGTACAAGAGATGGGGTGTCAAGATCTTACAAGCAGGCCGTCGAAGATCTAGACGCCGAAACAATCAAGGCTCTTGATGGACCATACCGGTAGGCACGACCTGAACTGTTTGCTATTTGGTGGAGACCAAGGAATGCTGACATGCTCATTTCCAATAGCGCCACTGTTCTCGAACCCATCTCTCGCTTTTGCGCATATTTCCCAGATATCAACGAATGCATCAAGAAACGCAACAACAAGCTCCTCGACTACGACTCCATGCGATCCAAGGTGAAGAAGTTGGTAGAAAAGCCCGACAAGGACGTGACGAAACTTCCCAGAGCAGAGCGCGAAGCTGAGATGGCCAAACAAGCATATGAACAACTCAACGAGCAACTCTTCACCGAACTCCCCCAACTCATTGATCTCCGCGTCCCTTACCTCGACCCATCTTTCGAAGCTCTGGTCAAGATCCAACTGAGATTTTGCGCGGAAGCTTACAGCCGAATGGCACAAGTTCAACAGTACCTCGATGCAGACACCAGAGAGCAGTACGCCCGTGGCGACCTAGACAATCGGGTTGAGCAGGTTCTGTCCGAGATTCGAGATCTCACCATTGCCGGCACCGTCTAAGGGAAAAGTAATATCTCTCTTCTCCGCTTACATTACATCACGAACACGACCACAATCACCTTTATTACAAACAAACAACAATCACGCACGAGACAGAGCATAGCGCCTGTCTAACAAAACATGGCTTTTTCATGGCTTTCCATGGGTAGACGACACGGGGTGGTGGAACGGAGTGGGGCAACCTTGAATTAAAGTCTTCCCTCGCTTCTTGTATTGGGATGGGCACAAGGGCATAGCGTTGGCGTTTATTTTTGCAGAGTTGATCTCAGAGAGCCAGAGTTGAAGCACAAGGGAAAGCGAGGCGGGCACAGAAAGGCTTGCTAGCTGCCGTTCAAGTCCAACAACTCAACTCGCTTTGCCAACCCACCAGGGAAAAGTGCGTCTTGCTACCTTAGTACGAGGGCGAAAGCTCCCAGCTTTCACAAACTGCCCCTTCCAAGAGAGCGCTTAGCTTATGAGTAATAGCTTTCAATGCTCAACTCGACTCGACTCGACTCGACTCAAAATGGAAGAGAAATTCAATTGAGATTTGAGACGCAGGTGCAGATGCAGATGCGGGTTCGACGAGGCAGGCGCTCTTTCCATGGCGCACACCGAGTTTCTCTACTTTGATTTTTGCTGACTCCGCTGGGAGATAAGTTCAGACAGGCCGTCATAGAGCTTGCATTGCATTTTTCTTTTTCTATTGCTGTTTTGTATATCCATTCCTGGTGCACCGATCGTGGGTAAACGAGATCCACCGTCCCCCCCCTTAAAGTGGCACGCAGCACGCAAGTCGTCAACAACCCGTTCCAACCGTGAGCTACTGTGCAAAGTATAGTATAGTATATGTATGTACTGGCCGAACAAGCCTGTCCTCTTACACTCTCTCCCCTCTAGCGTCAGTGTTGCACACAGGGCTGCACCTAGATAGCGCCCAATTCCTTCAATTTGGAAATCATGCCATCCACGTCATCGACCTTGCCCCCGCCCTGCCTGACAGGCGGTTCCTCGACCTTGATCGTCTTCAGCCGGCCGGTACCGTCGATACCATAGTCTGCGAGTGTCTTCTTCTCCAGCTTCTTCTTCTTGGCCTTCATGATGTTCGGTAGACTGGCATAGCGGGGCTCATTCAGCCGCAGATCCGTCGTGATGATCATCGGCAGCTTGGCCTTCAGCGTTTCGACGCCACCGTCCACCTCGCGCTCGACCGTGACCTCCTGGTCCTTGATATCGACTTTACTGGCCTGCGTGGCTTGTGGCCAGTTCAGCAGGCCGGCCAGCATCTGGCCCGTCTGGCCCGCATCGCCATCAATAGCCTGCTTCCCCAGGATGATCAGGTTCGAGTTCTCCTTCTCGGCGATCGCCTTCAGCAGCTTCGCTACGCCCAGCGGCTCCAGCGCTTTGTCTTCAGGCACGTCAACGTGGATCGAGCGGTCCGCCCCCATCGCCATCGCCGTCCGTAGTGTGTCGGCGCATTTTGCGGGGCCCGCGCTCACGGCCACGATCTCCTCGACGGGCTGCTTGCGCTCCCGGAGCCGGACTGCTTCTTCGATCGAGAGCTCGTCGAAGGGGTTGAGTGAATGCTTTATATTCGCGGTTTCGATCCCGCTGCGGTCGGACTTTACTCGTGGCTTGACCTGAAGTATGGAAGTTGGGTTAGCAAGGGTTAGGGAGAGTGTTAAGAGGCTGTTTGGCTGGGACAATCCTTGTCATATAGCATAAACGAGAGGAAATGGTAGAACGTACAGCATAATCAATGACCCTCTTGACGGGGACGAGAATCCTCAACTTGGATGACATCGTATAGTGCACTCGAGGTTCGTCGTTCAAGTCGTTTCAGTGATTGGGACCGCCGCTTGTACCTTAGTTGCTTTTTGTCTGAAGGCCACCCGAACTCTTCAGAACAATATCAGCTCCCTGGGAAATCGTAATTAGAGACTTGACACAACTCCAGAAAAACAAACGGGGGAGTAAAAGAGCATTCAACCATTCAATCCAAGAAAAAAGATCTCCGAGAAACAATCGAAGCCCGCAATCGGGGGTGCTCAAGCTGTAAGGGCGCCGGGGCAAGCCGCGGGCATGTCAACCTTCGTAGCCTCGGGCCACTGCCCAGTGCCCACCAGCAAGAGGTGACTGGGCGGCGCTTTCCCGGCGTTGCTTTGGAAGCCCCTCGAATAACCGAAGCATCCATGCCCTCTCTGACATAATCCGGCACGTGACAGTAATTGGGAAAGGTTGTTGTTGTCATGTGATTCTCAACCGAGAGATAATCTTGGCACGCCAAGCCCACAGACGTTCGCACTGCCAGGGCTTTGCAACCGCAGGCTAAGGACAGGACTTGAATTTCCACGACGGAACCTTCTCTCCAACAACACAAGTTTCTCACAACTCATCGCCGTCGCTCGACTCGCTTTCAAGATGCCGGTACGTCTCAGCCCTTCTGAAGCCCTCGCCTCGTTGTTCTTAGGAACCGGAGGAAGTCGTTCGAAATCCCCAATGCAAAGCGATCTGGAAGAGGTGGAAGTTTGAATATTGCAAACGATCGAACCACGGGGATCGACACTTTGCTTTGGAATGGAATATAATTGAGGAGGTGGCTGGATGTATTCATGGCTTTTTACTGACACTATTCTCGCAAACAGAGCCACAAATCATTCCGCACGAAGCAGAAGCTCGCGAAGGCGCAGAAGCAGAACAGACCTATCCCTCAGTGGATCCGTTTGAGGACTGGAAATACCATCAGGTCAGCACCCATCACCGCTCCCTCCCCTTCATGGTTCTATATCATTCCGTGCTCCCCTGGTTGTTTGTTGTCTTGCAAAATGGGGTGGATTGAGGATTCGAATTGGCTGGCTCGGGCCCCGGACCCTGGGTTCCCAAGTGGTGGATGTTCTCACCGGCCAACAAGAGAACGTCCGGGTCTACGGCTGCTTATATCCAGGACATCTGAGTTTCCTTTCGCTTCGCGTTGTTTTCCCTCCGTTAAACCACCATCACAAACTCTCACTCTCGTGCCCACAAAAACTAACACATCACACCCCAAACAGATACAACGCCAAGCGGAGGCACTGGCGCAAGACCAGAATCGGAATCTAGACGATTCGCTTACTTGCTCGCACACCACCACCGCTGTCCTTGTTCGGCCCATTGGTTTCTGTCTTTCCAAAACAGCAAGAATTTCCCAGGCATGGTCGGTCCGTCGGTCGGTCAGCGTTTTTTCTTGAGGATGGGGGTGGCTGTGTGTCGACTGAGTTGATTGATGATGGTATGGATGCGATGCAGATGGGTTGATGCTGGTTAGATCAGGTCTGTGTGAGTGTGTCGAGCCGAAGTGGCAACGGTCCAGGCCTCCAAAGAACAAGAAAATTAGAAAAGCAAAACGGCATTGCATGGGGGGCTTCTCTCTGCAAGACGAAGGACGGTGCGTGTGCAAGGGCTGAATCGAATCACTTTCTATGAATCTTCTCAGTCCATACCGGGGCATGGAGTAGGCTCATGGATGAATCAACCCGAGTGGCTACGGAACCCTGATGATGACCCGGTTCTTCATAAATGAATTCACCAGTTTCAAAATCTAAAATCCGTGAAGATTGCTCATTGCTGAAAGTTGCTTTGTTCAGTGCTTAGTGAGACATGACATAACGATGCATGCTTCGATTTGATGGGTACCAAAAGTACTCCACACTTTTGAATTGTTTGTATTGTTCATTTGCCATTTCGTCTATGTGATAATAGCCTCGGAAGCAGCAGGAATTTGAGCTCCGGTTAGGGGGGTTTGAGGTCGACTTCGACAGGCCATAACAGTCTGGGCTACTTACTATCTATTGCAGCGGGAACCGGTTCTGCTGCATGATACCTAATGTCCACCCCTGTCCCCTTCGTTACCAATTGTATCATGCCGTAATGGATGAGACATGATGTTTTTGCGTGTAATGCGTGGTGTACTCAGCACTAAGTTCTGCAAAGGCAAGCAAGTAAAATAATCTCGTCGTCGTGTCAGATCCCCTTTTCATAAACAAGTCATCCACAATCACAGCCTTCCACCAACGAACGCCACCGGGAGAGTTTGTGCATAGTGCCGACACCAAAAGAGTATGATAACATTCATCGGCTGCGGGGGGCATCAGTTAGTAATGACAGGCAAGCAGGTGGGTTTGGATTTCATGGACTTACTCCTCAGCCCATTCATTCTCACGACGGATTTGGTCTTCCTCCTCAGGAGTGAAGTCATTCTGGATGTTAAAGGTTTTGCGGATCTCTTCTGGTGATTTGCCCTTAATCATGTTCGCGACGGTTTTGCATCCGACATCGAGAAGCGCTTTGATGTCTAGATAGTTGGCGGCGAGGATGATTTCAAAGAGCATTTCCTGGTCGACTTGCATAAACTTTTGGTCCCACTCCTCGATGTCGGTGGTCTTCTTGCGGGAATCGGAATCATCCTCGTTGGCGGAGGGAGGGTCGTGCTTATGGTGGGTGCACCATTCAATGACCTTCTTCAGGACAGCGGCGTTTACATTGGGGATGGGGATGGCCTCATCCATGGCTTCTTCGCCTAGGTCACTAACCATGTTCTTGATGAGGATCGAGCGCTCAGCGACTTCACGTTCTATCAACACCATTATTAGTAAACCCAAGTCATAGGGAGGCAGGTGCGGGGAGCGGAAGGAGGACGGGATGAGATGGTACTCACCGACAATGATGTCTTCGCCATCGGAACTCTGGAGAGTAAGATTTGATTTCGACATTATGATGTTAACGAATCTTTTGTTTTGTGTCGGAGTTGTGAAATAGGATGAGGAACTGCGGGAGCGATTGGTCAGTTGATCGAAGGATGAGCCAGGATTCGGAAGGATTATTGAAAGAAAAATGTATGGTAGAATAAGCACAACGGACGAGAATAAGAGGCGGAAGATGAGGGTAGACGCGACGCGCACGAAGGAGTGAGTCAGATGTGCTGTGTATAGGCAGTGCAGTGTCTTGAGTCTTTGGTGAATTCAAGCTGAAGCACAAGGTGTGCGAATGTCTGCGCTGCTTGCAGCCCTGGATGACTTGGATGTGAGGAAGGCGGATTCAGATTCGCCATCCCTGACAGGGCAAGTATGCCGAAGGCTGCCTCCGTCTTGGTTGGCTGGTGGCTGTTGCCTTGCGTCTCCAGACAGACTATTGTGGCCGTGAAGAACTTGAACAATTGACAAGGATGAAGGATGTGGTGTGCATACAGGGGAGGGACTTACCATTCAAGTTGTCAATAGAATCAATAGATAGGTTACGGCGGACTGTGAGATGATGTTGAGCAGAGGAACAGAAGGGTTTTTGAACCAAAGGCAGAGATCTCTGTGTTTTCTATCAAACCCCCTCGATTGAATGCCTTGGGCCAAAGTTGATTTTTGCCTTTCTTCGCTGCGTCCAGGAGGGGTCCTTGGATCGAATTTGACGTCGCCTTTCTTTGCTGCCAACAGTCACTCACTGGCACAATGAAGGACTTGACATCCTAAAGATTCCACTGCCAGGCTGAGGTAAGCCGCCAATGGAACATCACGTGACGTAGACAAACATGACGTCATTATAGGCAACAGTGGGAGTTGTTGTCGAGGCTGGCAGCTCGAAGCGGAAAAGCCTAAAATGCTTGAGTTGCGGGTGTGGTTCGGCGTGGAAGGAGCGCGTAATTATCAGGGAGCCAATTTCACATTTCCATCCTGCAAGCACTTGATTCATTGTCCGAGTTGCCAACCTGGGTAACCAAGGCACATTTTGGCTGTCCTCTTCAAACCCTCGCCTCTTCCATATCCTTGTCGTCCATTCTCCTTGTTTCTTCTGCTCGTCCCAGATAGAAGGCCTACAAACTCCCCACGGAAGCGCGTTTGCATCTCGTGTTGCGACGCGCTGCAGCCTCCCCGAACTTCTCCTCTACCTTCAGTCCCTGATTCGCGAGCATTCAAACGACAACTGAGAATGAGTTTGACCAATATCATCCTGCCTTCATCCAGGACAATGAAAGACCACAAACACTACCCTGCCCGGTGACTGCCAACAAGCATGTGGCGGCTGATCTATCTGTTCCTCTTGTTTGTTCGTGTTTATCTGGCCTTTTGTCCAAGTTATCTCCATCCCGATGAAATCTTCCAGGGTCCAGAACCAATAGCCGGTATGTTGATGTCCTCATACATTTTATGCCTACACAAGCCAGGCATTAACATTCCTAGGGGCCATCTTCCCTTATCCGAACCACCAGACATGGGAATGGACATCCTCCCACCCCATCCGCAGTGTCTTTCCATTATGGCCCATCTACGGTCTGCCCATGACTTTATTGAAATGGGTTTGGGCGCAAGAAGAAGACGGTCTCGTCGACCCTACTGTCATCTATTATACCCTGCGCTTGGTCATGTTTGTGCTCAGCTTTGTCCTGGAGGACTGGGCTGTACACGATCTTGTGCGATCTCCGAGAAATAGGCGGCATGCCGTTCTCCTTGTGACTTCCTCGTATGTCACTTGGACTCTTCAAACCCATACATTCTCAAATTCTGTCGAGACTCTGCTGGTTTTATGGAGCCTTGTTGTAATTGAGCGCATCCTGGGTGATAATGTAAGTTGGTCATCGTCGAATCTCGGGCCTCAGGTGCTGATGGTCAATAGAAACGATCCGCCATCGCTGCTAGCATTGTGCTAGGTTTCCTTCTTGTTTTTGGGTCTTTTAATCGGATTACTTTTCCTGCTTTCGTTGTGATACCCGGCATCCAATTGTTGCCACACTTTTTGAATAGGTAAGCACAGCCTTGTGCACCTCCTGGCCCCTGATTGACCAGTAAATAAGACCTTTTTGCCTTCTCGCGATCATCCTCTCTGGGATCTTTTGGACCGTGTTCGCCATCACCATTGATACAGCCTATTATTCCGGACCAGCCGCCACCAGGTCTTTCCGAGCTTTATACGAACGAGTCCGCAATGCCCCTGTAATCACCCCACTCAATAATATCATGTACAACACCCAGACTGGCAATCTTGCCCAACATGGACTTCATCCACACTACCAGCACCTCTTCGTCAATCTCCCACAGCTCCTCGGCCCCGCTCTAATCGTTCTTCTCATATCCGCCTACCCGTTCAACCTGAGAATCCTCAAGACAATGCTGAGCAACGCACGGCTAGCTTCTGCCGCATCGGGAACCCTCCTTCTTAGCATCGTTCCCCACCAAGAACCTCGCTTCCTCCTCCCGACCGTCCCCCTCCTCCTAACCTGCATCCGAGTCCCAACCACCAAGATATGGAACCGCATCTTCTGGATAAGCTGGGGTATCTTCAACGTGCTCCTGGCCGTCCTGATGGGCATCTACCATCAAGGTGGTGTGGTCCCCGCCCAGCTGGCCGTCCCCTCTCTTATCGTCCAGTCCCTCAACACCTCCTCCTCAGAAGCTCACAATATCGAAGTCTTCTGGTGGAAGACCTACCCACCACCGAACTTCCTCCTTGGACCAACGGCGCTGCACCCAGCGACAAACCGACCCCTCAACCTCTCCACTGTCCCGCTTATGGGCTTCCCTCAGCAAGAACTCGTGTTCATGCTCATGCAACACATGCCGACATGCGACCCAGGGCTCATCGAGCGCCTTACCACCCACCGGGAGAAGACAGACGTCTTCGTTGTCGCTCCCCTGTCCGCCTGGCGTCTCCCCGACCCCGTCCCGCCGATCACAGACTTCAGCTTCTCCGTGTCCTTCAACCAGCCGCCTGCAAGGCTGAATATGCAGAATATCGCTACGTTTAGACGGCACGTTAACTTGGATGACATGGATTTCGGGGATGATGGGGTCAGCAACACGCTTCAGCGCGTCGTCGGCAGAAGAGGACTGGGAGTCTGGGCCGTTCATCAGGTGTGTGGATCGCATGAGGTCGTCTATGTCCAGGATGGGGTCACTGTTGACGCTCAGGGTGAGAAGCTTGAGCCTTCTTCTGAAATGCAACCACAGCCAACGGAGAACACGATGCCTGGCTCGTCTCCACGCCTCAGGAGTGCGGATGTGCTGTCTACCCTAGAGACATCGATAGTAAGCGCGTAAAATTGTGAGCGAGCGAACAAGCGGAATCAGGTCTCGTAAAGTGGTCACAGGTTACAATTCACATCATGGGAACAACAGCACACGTATTGCGTTGTGGGCAGAACTGGTTTTGGTCTCAACTTGCTCATGGAAATAGATGACCCAGCGTATGATCCAGTCCCTCGCATGCTAAGCTAAGTAACAAGAAAGCAATTCTGAGATCAACATCCTCCATTGCCAGCTCTAATCCTGGGCCCGATCTCCAGCGCAGGAGAATCGTTGTCTTACCCTGGGCGCTGATACTGGCAGTATCAAGGCCCTCTTGGTTTGTCCATTCCATGGTCGCGTATGCTCTCGTGGTGAAATTCATTTGATGCCTTGTTCCCGCATAACTAGAACAATGCCACGTAAACCTCTCTCGATTTCCCCGCTGGCGGGAATTTGAATTCTGTTCTGTGTGTGGATGAATTTTGATTGGTATTTATTGTGTGGTAGCAGGAAGCAGAGAACGGTTGAAGAGAGGTAGTCCGGAAATCTGTCGCAATGAGAAGGCCCGCGTCTACATCAACCTCCCACCATTCTCCAAATCATCAAAGTGTCATATCAGTGAGACGCTTCTGCGAAGTCTCATTGCTCGTCATCATCTGGTTGTTCGAACAAAAAGTTGGCGGCGAGCTCTTCGTTCTTGTCACATGCGAAGTATGCTTGGATCACCTGGTCGCGGGAAAAGCCAAGTCGGCAGAGTCGTTCGATCGCATCACGCTCCTCCTCCGTAACACTAATAGGGGTAGCACCAGGTGGGAGCGGACCAGCATCACCCATGCCACCAATGGCATCGCCTCCGATGTCCTGGCATCCATGTTAGTCCATTCTGTCTTGCAGAGACTTCGAGTAAAGCCTTACCTCGGCCAACAGTTGGAGAAATTGTTCTTGATTCTGCCCAATAATCTGAGCAAGCTGTGGATTGCCTTCAGCAACCTGCTGGAGGATAGGCTCGAGCATGGCAGGTTGTTGCTGAACAAGTTGACGCAGTTGCTGGAAGTGAGGACTCTGTCTTAGGAAATCCATATTCTGTTGAGCATTGCCTGCCCCGCCACCAAGGCCTGCACCTCTGGCTGCACCTCCACCCCGACCTTGTTGTCCAGCTTGGGCTGCGGCCTCAAACAGATTGATAGGCTCATCACCTGCAGGTTGGGCGGCCTGAGCCGGTGGAGGAGAAGCAGGGGTGGCTTGAGCAGCCTGCTGTTGTTGCTGTTGTTGCTGCTGCTGTCGGTCTCTCTGTTCAGCCTGAATGTTTTCTGGAATTCCGCTCAAAAGGTACTCGATTGCACGATCGGGATTGAAATAGGCAGCTCGCAGGGCACGGTCAATATCTGCTCTTTGAAATCCCATGGCCTCCATCTCGCGCACGGTTGACTCGTTGCGATTTCCGACTAGGAAAGCTGACGGATCATTAAAGCCCGATGTTGCTGGCTCAGTACTACCTGTGGTCGTTTGGGCGGGAGTGGGAGTGGAAGGTTGGGCTACCGGTGCAGACGGTGGATTGGGCTGAGGGGCGGCGGGCGGTGCTGGTGTCGCTGCGGTTCCTGAGGGGGCAGGAGTGGATGGAGAGCCTGCCTTTGGTGCTGGTGCTGCCTTGGGCTGAGATACGTTAGCAGGGAAATCGAGGGGCCGGGTAGTGAACTTGCCTTGCTGACCATACACACGATAAATCCCTTCTCTTCGATCTTGTAGGACTCAACGGTGTTGGCATCGGCTAGGACCTTGCCTGCGTGGCTGAGTTAGTGACACTTTGTTTGAATGATGATTCCTGTTAATATAGTTACGGACCAGAATAGATGAGCTTCTGCTGCGAGACTTCCCATCCTTTTTCAGCAGCAACTTTCTCTTTGACCTGAAGGATCTAAGTAGCGCTACATGTCAGAACAATGCCATGATGTGATGCTTGGAAGGGGCCATACTGTGTCTGTAGGTTCAGCGTCAACGGTGAATTTCTGTTGCTTGAGATCCTATAATGGCACTTAGTATCTAGTGACATTAGTCGCGATAGAAATACTGACTCTGAATGAGAGCTTCATCTTGCCCCACTACGCACACCGATAGAACGGAGAAGGATTTTGGTGGGGTGGCTCAGATAGATTGGAGATAGAGAGATGTGTCGGTTGTCTAGAGGAATACAATGCACAAAAGGATCGATTGATTGTCAAAGGATGGAGATATTTGAGGGAGAGAAGGTGGACAGAATGCGACCGCAAGGATAGAAATGAGGATGTGGATAGGATGCAATGGAATGACGAAGGGTCGCAACTGCCTGCGCGCCATTGCCTCTGCCTTGCGCTTGCCTCCTGTAGGCTGTCACTCTTCGCCAAGACCAGGCGGGTCACCTGCCTCCTGCCCTATTTCACTTATCACCACATGTATTAAATTCAACACTTGGGCAATGAAGGCCTGTTATCGACATGCTATGTTAATTATGATTGTGACTGTCTATGTGGATCTGAATCGTGATTTGGAATCTAGATCCTTCCTCTCATGGGCTAACATCACCAGCCTTGCTCTTTCTTCTTTTAGGTTTGACTCGGTTGGCAGAATTCCCCTTCTTATCGTTCGCCACTGTGCCCTTCGTGCTTGTGGCAGCAGCAGCAGATGCTGGAATTACTGAAGGTGCTCGGGATTGTCCTGGGGTTGCTGTTGCTGCACCAGATACCTGACCCTTGGGTTGGCTACTTGCACCCTCCTTAGTCTTATTGAGTCGAAAGCTGCCAGGCTCTCCCACCAATGGGACATCATCCATGTACTCCTTACCGTACTGTAGCGTCATTCGCAATGCCTCTCGTAGGGTTCGTGCACTGTTGTCGAAATCATCTTGTGCTTGTGTTTGTGACGCCGTAGTGGTAGCAGTAGTCTTGTCGCCAGTGGAGGTTTGCGTTCCTGGCAAAGGCGTGTCTTCCTTGCTCTGTTGTGAGGTCATTGCTAGTGCCTGTTTTGTAGATTTCTGCACAGGCTTGGAGTATGTGTGTCCATGGGATACTGAGAAAAGTGAAAGATCTGATGGTGCCGCAAAAACTTTATCCAAGGCTGTGACAGTATTAAGCATCCGGTAGTTCAATATGCTTTCAATCGATGGCGCTTGGTATATTACATCGTTTACAATGTAGTAGTATCCAAGAGGGGTAACTCCGCTGTCACTTTCGTTCTCTCGATGCTGTTTGCGAATCACCCACACATTCGATGGTTCACGCCCATTGGGTCCATCGATAAAAGCCTTGGACTCAAGCGGATCATGCTCAACAACATATTGAGTCCCTCTTTGATGACGAAGATGGGATTCAAACTTCTGCCGCGTCCCGAGAATGTCGTTCTGGTTAGGTGTGCCCACCCACTGGGTCAGAAGTGACTGGTTGCCAGATACCTGGTCAAAAAATGGAGATGTTGCAAAGTAGAAGAGGACTGGACAGGGTCAGATCGTCAGTTACCACCAAGGATTGAAACCTACCATTGTTCGAATGCAGAAATCCCCCATTCCAAGAGATCCACTGGGGATCATAGTGAGCCTTGTCAGTTTGGGCATCCTTGAATTCAGCCATTGATGGTTATTTCGGAAGTTTCTAGAGAGCGAACGCTGTATATCATCTTGGAGTCGTCCAGCAGACCATTCACTCGAATTCAGATCTATCAGGAGCTCATGACAGCCGTGAAACTCGAAAGGCTCAGTGCTGGAGTATGATGAATCGGGATCATGAATGGAGGCAGGGCTAAATGAAAGTCCGAGCAGCACGGAGGAGCAAGGGAACAATGTGGCAGAATGACTGATATCACGTGCATGTCTTGGCAGCAATTCGCCGCCAAGGGGGAGCTCTTGCCGCTTTTTGAAAAAGTTTCCGCGCCTCGTGTTCAATGAAGTATTGAGTTCAATTCTTCCGGATATCGCCTTCCTCGAGCCAGGGTTGTGATTCTTTTCGTTGCTTTCAAGCATGTTGTGGTGAGTCTTCTGTTTTCTTCCTTCCTGTATCTCATCAACCGCTCCTAAGTTGTCTTTTTTGTTTGCTACTCCTTTACTTCCTTGGTTGTTTTCATACGTTCGTCCGAGTCCTATTTAAATACATTCCTAAAAGCCCACCCCGTTCTTACCTGCTCGGTCTCGATGAGCCAATACGGGTCTGTTCTTTTTGTGGATGCCTACGATTCTTTTGCGGAGAATATTGCTGCCCTTCTCCGCCATGAACTAAGCGTTGAGCTCACATTAATTCGAATCGATTGTGATGTCCAAGCACAGTTTGGCAGGGATGTCGAAGAATTTGTATCAAACTTTGATGCAGTAGTTCTGGGACCAGGCCCCGGTAATCCTCAACACCCCTCTGATGTTGGTCTATTCAGCCAAGTCTGGGAGATAGCTGCCCTGAAGAATATTCCTGTTCTCGGCATCTGTCTTGGATTTCAGAGCCTGTGTGTCCGATATGGCCTTCCAGTCGTCCGCAGGGGACTTCCCTGCCATGGCCATGCAAAGCAGATACTTCATCTTGATCAGGACGTATTCGAGAATGCTGGAGACGTCATCGCTACCAATTACAACAGCCTTGGCGTCCGGTTGAAGCAAATGGTCCCGGACCATAATTTCAGTCGCACGAATTCGTCGGGTTCTGTGTCCAGTCTCGCCTCTTCTCCCAGCATCCAATCTTATACCTCGCTTGCCTCCAGGCCATTACCAACAGACAAACAGTATGGGGATAAGGACGATCTTCAATCTCTTGCATGGGATACAGAAGACTGGTTGATGGCGGTCAAACATAAAGTTCTCCCCTTCCATGGCTTCCAATTCCACCCCGAATCTTGCAAGTCCAATTCCGCCTGCACAGAACTGCTCAAGCGGTGGTGGCACTCTGCCCGAACGCATAACTCCATGTTCCGACCAGTTCACGCCGAAAAATATCTAAGCACACTGCTAGCGACTTCAAATCCTATCGTTGAACGCAGCGCCAAACATTTGTCCAAGCTTCTGGGCTTGTTGGCTGAGCTGACGCAGTCCTGTGGCTCAGTTTCACATCTTCACAAGATATCTGTGTCTAGTGGCAGCCAACACATTGCGAAAATGTGCTATGACGCATCCCCATCGGATAATGTTCTGATGCTCGAGTCCACAAGGAAAGGCCGGTACAGCATATATTCCTTCCCAGACAGTTTCAGCTTTCGGATCGAATATGCAGCTGGCTGCTGCACACTGACCCAGGGCTCAAATTTAATTGAGAATATCACATTACAGCGGACTGAGATGGTCGGAGTCCTCGAGGAGTTTATGTCCAGCAAGTCGTCCAAATTGGATGCCCTTGATCTGCCTTTTTGTGGTGGCTTGATGGGTTACCTATCATATGAATTTGGCACATCCTCAATGGAGTTAGGTGCGCCTAAAAATAATGCTACGGCATCAACTATTCCGGAAATCAGTCTCATATGGGTTGATCGAAGTATCATCTTTGATCATGACACAAGTACTGCCTATATCCAGTCGATAAGAGAAAATGACGCTCATTGGGTTCAAGATATGTACAGAAAGGTTATGGACTTGGACCGTCTTGGGCCCACGACAATTGACGCCGAGGAGGCTGAGAGACTTCGAGAAATTCAGCAGTCAACAGTGTTCTCTCTCCCAGACCATGACAAATATATCTCGCAAATCCAGGAATGTCAATCAGAACTGCGAGCAGGCAACTCATACGAGTTGTGTCTCACCACCGAAGCTGGAGTGTACACGTCTACCGGCACTGACCACTCTTGGCTCCTATATAGGAACATTCAACGCCATAACCCCGTCCCATTCGCTGCTTTCATTCGTCTCAATAACACAACCATCTTAAGTTCCTCACCTGAACAATTTTTGTCTTGGAACACCAATCGGACTATTGACATGGTGCCCATGAAAGGCACCGTTAAGAAATCCCCAGAGATGACGTTAGAGCGGGCGACCGCCATTCTAGCTTCCGCGAAGGAATCGGCCGAAAATCTCATGATCGCGGACTTAATTCGACATGACCTATATTCAACCGTTGGACGTGATGCACTAGTGGAAGTCGTCAAACTATGTCATGTCATCGAAACTGAAACCGTTTTTACACTGGTCTCTCATATTCGCGCACATGTTCCCCCGAAGGCGAACTCGAACGGTGACTTTAACGCGACAACTAAAGAAATGACGGAATACGGCATCAAGGCTCTTGCTTGCACCCTACCGCCAGGCAGCATGACTGGTGCTCCCAAAAAGCGCTCTTGTGAAATCTTACACGGCCTTGAGCAGAGACACCGAGGCATATATTCTGGAGCCATTGGCTACATGGATATATGTGGAAGAGGTGCTTGGAGTGTTTGCATCAGAACTGCTTTTGCACATGACGACGATATCGAGGATCTGAACGGTGTCGAAATGCAGAAATGGAGGATCGGTGCGGGTGGTGCCATTACAGTTCTTAGCGATGAGGAGCAAGAATGGGAAGAGATGATGACGAAATTAGACAGTGTTCTGAAGGGATTCCAACACACTTGAGATACGGCAACTCTGAGCACATGTATAATCGACATCTGACAGTTGAACGAATAACATCGGATGGCCATTCGCATCAATATTGATGGAAAAGAGGCGAAGAGCTCCCCGATGAACACCCTCGATTCAGGCAGTTTCAACAATAGCTTCAGCGCCCGGATACTTCGTCAAATGCGGTTGTACCGCACAACAAACGGACGCCCAACCAGGAACACAACGGCCATGGATGCAGGACATTCTGAGGCCTCACCTACCCGATAAATATTTTTAACTTGATGTTGTATTACTATGGGGAAGCATGTACGGTCTGTTGCATGTTTGTGTTCGCACCATATACGACGAATTGCGCAACCGGCTTGTTTTCAACGGTTGGTTTGCCTTCAGGACAATGGTGCAATCCACCTCGGTTTCAACATCGAGGCATGGACAGCTGCGCGAGGCCACGCAGGAAACTGCATGTTTCGTCGGGATATGGGCCTTGATCCTTCTCATATCGCAATATCACTAATCCGTTAAATAAACCCGTATTATGGCCATGAACTCGTGGCATGAGTGAGGCAATTTCTTCCATGTGCATGTATTCACTACATGAACTGTTGGTGCAGTTCTATTCTCAAATGAAATCTCTTCTCACGACGCCGTAATCGGAAGTAATAAACTAAACCTTCACTTTTAAATCTTAAATCCTTTCACTAGGAATCGCCCGCAGGCCTCGCTTCCACCGAGATACGGTGCTCTACCATAATTACCAGTCGGATCATCGTGATGGATCTGGTAAACAAGCCTATAGCTGGTACTCTTCCACCAAATTTCGAGATATCCACTCATAGCATGATGGGTGTAGTAGATAAATTCGGGACCCAGGTTGTGTGCCTGGAGTTGCTTGCCAGCACGGCCCAGGCCTACCCTGAAGAGAAGCTTTAATTACAGAGCAGCTGAAATTGGGGTTTGCAGTAAGACAAGACTTTGGCGGAGAATTCCACGGCGGAAGATAGTCGAGTCTTGAGCTTGAGTCGTGGTGATGTCGTTCTCCCTGACCCTGTGCGTTTCACTGAGAACAAGGCTGAGATTTGTCCCAAACCCCCTTTGGCGGTATAAATAGCCGTAATAGACAAGGTTGTAAGGCATAATGTCGTGCCCAGATCGGTTTAACAACCAACTGAATCCCTCAATCGCCTGTATCGACCTCTAGATCCAGCTGCACGTTATTGCTGACCCCATAATCCTGCAGTGTAAGTTGATCCTTGAACGGCCTCTCTCCCTGACGCTTCAGCAAGATCTCATGCGGTTGTCGGCCGATCATCGACGCGACGATGACCTTGAAATCCTTGATTGGGTCCGTCGGGTAGCATGGGATCGCCTTCTTGGTGCCCAGTCTGTCGTTGACGTAGACTATGATCATGGGTTGTGTTGGAGCGGGTGTCGCTGCAGCCGCTGGTTTCTTGTCCTTCTTCTCTGCTTTCTCGCCTCTGGGGGTTCTGTCCGTCGAACCTTTTGAGTCTCGGTCATCAGATGGTCGCTTGTCCTCTCGACCTCGGTTTCTGTCTCTGTCTCTGTCTCTGGCTCGATCTCGGTCTCGGTCACTATCATGCCGTCTTGGCGAGTGGAACTGGCGAGGAGGAGGCGAGCGCGATCGCGATCGTGAGCGCGACCTTGATCTGGGGCGGTGGTGATCTCTGTACCCTCTCTGCAGTCCGGTGTCTCGGTCTCGACGGTCGTCTCTGTCACGATCGCGATCCCGGCGCTTATCTTTCCATTTGAACCCTGCATCTTTCTGACGTGGTCGGTCACCTTGTCTTTCTCTGTCTCTGTCGCGTCGCGGTGACCTGCTGCGCTGCCGTCGGTCGTCTTGCGCCGGTGATGCTCGATCTTTCTTGTCTGCGATCTTGTCTGCGGGTTTGCTGTGGGAAGAGGAGCGGGAATTTTCAGGCTCGCTACCAGCCATAACGAGAAAATAACTTGTGAGTCTGCCTGCAGACTGAGTAGAGTCACGGTACAGCGTAGTGTGGGAGAAATATATGCTTTCATACGAGTAGAGATTTGGAAACCCCAGGGACCACACGTCATCAAGCGCCAAGGCTGCCATTACATGCCTCATACTGCGCCGTACCTATACTCTAAAATCGTGGTGGGTGGTAGGCACCCAGTAGGGTAGGTAGTGGAAGCCCAGGTATAAATAAAGTGGAGATATTTACAACCTGGCGTCCCTTTCTCGCTGTGGCATCAAACAACCTATCCACAAATCATACTTCTCGTTTTGCATCGTATGCTCATCGCACCTCCTAGCCCACTTCACTATGGGAAGTTGGGCATATATCCCTCTGGAAATGGATCCCAGTTGATTTCTTCGTCGCCAAAGACAAAATCAGCGTCAAACCAATCTTGAAACACCTCCATCGGCGGCATGCCTGGAGGATATAAAGTCTGTGACATCCCTACGTCCATCTCAGGAAGGACTCCGTAGGGAACTAATGACTTTGTTTCTGTCATCGGAATCCGATCTGCCACTACTCCCCTGTACAATGCTTCTATCACAATTCCATATCTGTCAGATGCTCTCTTGTATGGCTCGAGTTCCTTAAAGGCGCGCAGTGCCGTCTCGATACTTTCTACCCAAGAAGCGACGCAATTGGGGCTGAAGTTTTGTGGGCTCCGGTTTCCGCCAGACGATGTCAGTAAAAGGAGAGGCACCATGCATGCCTGGAAGAGATACCATGAAGTGTGCCATGCTGCAATCCGATTTCTTGCAGGATTAACACTTGCAGTATTGATAACTGTATGAGCCGCCTCTTGACATATTGCCACCACCCGCCAGTCATCCGAACCATACGTCGAACAGGCATTACCGTCTTCGATCAAATGCATCAAGTGTGGCCGACACAAAATAATACGGGTGGCCTGGAAGCGGTATTGGAGAAGGTCGCGAGATATTGTGACTCTCCTGGGACACGGGTTTCCAGACTTAAGGGTAGGGGGGCAATTTTTCTCCCAGGCTTGAAGCTGTATCTCAAATGAGAGGATCTCCTTTGCCGTCATGTGTGAGAATTGTGCTAATCTATATTCTGCCCTGCAGCGTATTTTGGCCAATTCAGCAGAAAATCGAAGCACTGTTCCAAGCCCATCGAATCTATCATGATGTTCCCAATCAGCCGTGAGCAAGCCGCCCGGGCTGCCGGTTGAGGTTTGGTCCCCGGGTAGGGCGGTATCCATAGTGGCAGGATCCCACCTTGCAGTCGGAGGCCGACCTAACGACAAGCCTGCAGCTGTATCGGCGTACATTAACGCCCACCAAGTTCGCCTCCTTATCTCAATCCTTTGCAAACGATTGCTACCGGGAATCGAGGATGGTAAGTCTTTGGAATCGTGCTGTTTTGGACGTGTTCCCTTCCCGGCCTCTCGATGTAGAGCCATTGCTATAGCCATCCGAATCGCCATGCCTAAAATCAGGTACGAAGTATTTGGGGCGTTGATGTAGTGTGAGTAACCACCTCCGAGGAGTATCAGTGCCTGCAACATCTCTAGGTTCCCGGTCCCAAAGGCATTGAATCCGATCGCACACTGAGCGCGAGCGAAGTAGAATGCATGGGAATTATCATCACCAGCTGCTATCGAACCCAACGCCAGAACTGTATTGAGAAGCGCTATCCAAGCATCGTCAGTCCGATTCTGTGCTCTGAACGACTTTCTGAAGCCCTCCTCGTCAATCATGGCGGATATGCCATGAACATCGTCGAAGTAGGCATCGACCGCGACCTGCTCAGGGACGAGTGCGGCAGAGCTTTCTGGTCCGGGGCGGAGCTCGAGCTGTGTGCCTCTTGAAGGTGCGGGGAGGCGAGATTGATGCTCAATTTGTGGAAAGGGCCTATCGAGCTCTGCGACATTTTCTTTGGCTGTCGGACACCCTAGGAAGATCAGCCGTAGGGCGGCGCTAATGCTAGAAATCCCAAGATACGAGCCATGCCTTTCCTGAGATGCCAGGCCGTCAACATCATCGCCAATGGGTGAAGGATAGTCTTGCCTTCGAGCTTCATTCCACTCGTGCTCAGAATCCGAAAGATCCCCCATACTCGAGTCAAACCCCGCCAGGTGAGTGCTTTCACCTTCGCTCTGGTGAGCAGGGGTAGCTGATGAGTAGGATTGCTCCCAGTTCAGCAGGCTTTCTATCTGCTCCCTTGCTGGTCCTGAGAAGCTGTCGAAGTCAATTGCGGGCAGCATCTGGGCAAGGACTTCGTTTCGGGCTTGGACCGCCTCTGAAAGATCTTCAATTGTTTTCCATGTCGGATTCGTCCTTCGATTCCTCTGGCGATAGGCGCATCGGTTCTCCACCGAGTACCACTGACAATTCTTGCATGGCAGGCTACCGTCACAACGAATCTTGCGCCGGGTGCATTCAACACACGCACGATTGACCTTCCTCCGTTCGGGTGCTGCGTTGGGCGATTTACTCGGCCCTGATTGGGAAGGTATAAAAGACATCCTGTGGCGTCCAGAGGAGGTCGTTCGGTACGAGCAGAGTGCATCCGAGCAATGTGCAATGCAACAGATGATGACGGTGATTTTATTCCCGTTCAATGGTCCACGGACGGACTACATAATATAACTTGGAACGCTCGACGCAGGCCGTTGGATGACTGGACAGTTTCAAGCAGAGGTAGGAGGCTATCAATAGGGTGGCATGAGCTGGGTATGATTCGTCTATACCACAAATCTTCTAATTTAGTGACCTTATTCGCCAGTGACTGCTATTTAGGTGTTTAGCTCCCAAAGTTTCACCTGTTCTGGATTAGGGCAAGGTTCTAGATCGAAAGTACCAATTATCTCGGTATCGGATTGCAATTGGTCAGGGGTTGATGTGCTTCGGCACATTGGGGCCTGGAAACCCAATAGTACTTGGTAATTCTCCTTTTAGAAAATGGATGCTGTGCCTGAGGAGACCGGGGTCAAAAAACGGCTGACTAAATGTACAAAAGGACTAGTTAGTCGACACACCCTCTTGGCTACCAACGCATCCACCACGCATACCTACCTAGGTAGGTGGGAAAGCTACCATGCTCGAACAGCTTGGCAAGCTGTTGTTCAACAGTTCAAGTAAGGCTTTGGGCCCAGCTGATCAAAAAAGACCATCGCCCTACGGGGATGATGAATTTGATGCCGGTTTTTAGCCGAGCAGTGTATGCCATGGCGCGCCTTTCTTAAGGAGAAAAGCTTGGTGATTGGTGCATAGACCACAAACGGTATGTACATACATACATGCTTGCTTGGGGGCGATCAAGGAGCATGGATCTTCATTCACTACTCTGGCCAGTCTGCGGGTGTCTGCCAACCGCTGATGGGATTGTCAAGCCGGCCCGCTCCCGTGCTAGATTAGGATACTTTCTTGCGAGCGGAATCATTTCCAGTTGTATTTACGCAGACTATAATCACCTTGTCGCCCTCTCCATGATCCATGACACGGCCACGCCTAACAGTAGCAACTTTCTCGAAGTTCGCCTTCCGCGGGTTGCGGGCCTCGAATATCTCGTCCAGGCCTTGGCAATGAACAGAGTCAGGTACTGTATATCAAGACTACAAGTGCTTCGAAGACTATTAGAGGTTGAAGAAAACGAAGAGGGAATAGACTCGGTGTTGAATCCAGCGAGGTCTGCCCTAAAAACCATGTGGAAGCTGCTACTAACGAACTTAGCTCACAATTATAAGTTGTGAGTGGGGGGGAATCGCCTTGGGGGCTTTTAGTCTCCTATCATTTGACTGTAGTTCTCCTGGAAAGATCGGTTGCATCGAGGTGTAACCCAAGGCGAAAAAACCGCCAACCTCACTACTGGTGTTTCTTGGCTTGAAAGTGGAGCGGGAATATCTGTCCGTGCTCTCCACAGCCACAGGTGGCAAGGAAGACATCCCACGCACGAAAATGCAAATTATTGTGTGATCCACGCTGAGCCCTGGTTGCAACAGCTGCATTGTCTTGCTGGGGCATCACAGAAGACATGGAGACTAAAGTGCGATGACCATCCTTCCAAAGCTGGGCGACGACGAGGACGCCTTGCCTGTTTGCACATATCCAGCTGCCGTCCCTGCAGTTATAGAAAGACAGACAGCCATGCCAAAGCCAGCAGACATAGTTCAACATGCGACAGCCGATCTCGCAAAGGAGCTCCTATAGTGGCAGGTATCCAGCCACCTACGGCATATCTTATGTTCAGAAGTGGCCCTGTATTTGTGTAGGTGCTGCTGACATTTGCAAAGTGGTAGGGTAGATCTAGCAGGGTTGATGGGTTAGAGGATCCGCTTGGACGCTTGGCGAAAGCCTGGCAACATGATGCGACAGTCTGAAACCTCGTTAGTACAGTCGATCCACATCCTTGTAAGCTGTATGACCTTGTTTCTGACTAGTTCATGCACCGACAACCGACCGAACCAGCGAAAGCCACCGCTAAAGATACATTAGCGAGACGCTTGAAGTTGGCTATCATTGTGTCTTGAAAAAAATATACATACTCAGCACGAGATGGTATCTCAGCGCACGATTCGAGAACAAGATAGGCAGATCAAAAAAAAGAGGTGTACCATGCCAGATACCTCCCTCGTCTAGCGTTACATTCAACCATTCTATTTGTAGCCTAACAAGGGTATGGCCGACTTCACCATCAGCGTTCAAATTGGAAATCACAATTCTTGCTTCCTCCACTCGATCATTCCAGTAAGTCTAGTCCGGTAAGTCCTTGATTTAAATCTTGCCCAAGGTATTGGACGGTATCATCGAATCGACTCTAGATAGAACCAACCTCCACAGCACACAAGACCCAGTCCCGATATTGTTCCATGGTATTGGGGCAGCGAATGCTCGATCGAATAGAGGGATGTCGCCAATGATGCTTTCACAGCAAAGAAAGACCAGAAGATCTTCCACCGACCAACTCTCCTAGGATAGGCGCAGTTGCTGCGAGGATGGTGCCGACAGGAGACCCAAATACATCCAACGACAATTGGTCACCGTCGACCTTGCAGGCTGGCCGTCCAGGGGAAGGTGGCTCCTGCCATTCGACTAACCTGGAATATTATCCCCTTTCAGGCCCGCGGGTCGTGACTAATTAGAGCGGCACTGTGTGCATATGTAGATGATTTTCTCTTCGAGGATAGTGCGTCACGGCTCATCAAATTCGAAACCTGGCCTCTTAACTTCTTCTCTTTTGGGTTCCGCATATGTATATGTAACTCGCTAGGACTCGGAAGACGGGACTGATTTCGACCGACCGAGTTGATTTATGGCTTGTCGCTTGTCCGTGATTGAGCTTTTGGGCTTGAGCGAACTATAAATGAGCCACTCAAAAGAACTTTCGAGGGTTAGAGGGCTAAATATCTTAGCTATATTCAAAATTGGAAGGGAAAGGATCCCACACCCACATCAGAGGAACGACTACCCCCATAGCACTATAGTATTTGATTTTCGTTATGTTGCGACAGCATCATATATACCCCCGGAGAAAGCCCATGGGTGCACCATCGGAGAGCAACGGCGTTCAGGTGATCGCACGCGGTGATTTGTATTCCCGCCTATCCCCAACATTGTCACACTTATCAGCCCCCCTTATGGGTTACTCCAAAGCATGTTCCAGTTTCCTTTATTCTAGTCAGAGGCCTTTGAGAACTTGAATCTTGCTCAATGATTAGCTGCAAGCATTGTCGAGATTACAGAAAGAAGAGGCGACTGTCACCGACTGTCCAGCGCTTGGGGGATACCTTATATCACAAGCAGGGCGGCTTCGACAGCCTAGGCGGAAAAACTAAGCATTCTCTGCCACGATCAGAATCAAGTCCTGGTGCACATCCATAAAAGCCATTACCTGGCGTAACTAATCAAGGGATTGTGGCGCGCCAGTAAAGCCAAATGATCCCACGCCGCTGTCGTCAACTCCCCAACTAGAACGTACCTAGTCAATGGTCATTCGCGAGCGTAGATCCACCGAGTCTTTGGGTACGCCCCCGGAATGTTGCTAATACCCAGAGTTTTATTTGAGTGGTGCTGGAGCAAAGCTCTTTACACAACATGTCTGTTTCTATAACAGACGAATGAGGAAGTCGGTCCTGCAGCTGATATTGGTTCTGTAGTTAGGCGAGTTCGGAAGTCTCACGCCTTCTCATAGCTTGCCCGACTATGCTTACGAATGCCAGCCCAACGTATCATAGTACTCAAGAACACGGAAATTTATATTCCCCTATAGCAGAGATTGTCACCAATGAGCATTCAGTCGTGGAGCTTTAAGCAACGGTGTAGCGGCATGGTGGAGAGCTGTAGTTGTTCGGCTTGTCAGCTTAGTCTGGTAAAACCCTCAAGGAAAGGGGTCGTGTATCTGTCGACCCTATCGCCTCGACTCTCGCATCTGTTGAAGACATCACGTCGACGCAAGCACCGTCTTTCGACCAATAAATTCGTGCGGCCGTACTTCGCGGTTCACGACATTACAGTTTGGTGACCTTCACCACTCCTGGATAAAGCTCAATGGATTCAACCATGCAACCAAGGCCCTAGAGTGGCAGGACGAGAGTAAGGCAAAGGTGGAGTTGGAGACCTTACTAAAGAATGGATGGGAGTTGGATAGCGGGGAGAGCGGTATCCGGAAAACGTATTACTTCAAAATATATATTGGAACTGTTGATCAGAATGAGGGCCAAAAGCGTTTTCATCGGGACGAATCCCTTCCTCGCTGAATTCGGTTCCCAATCGATGAAAGCTAGTCGTGTGTCTTGTCGAATACTGCTTTTTCATCCTTGCATTCGTGGAGAGCACCTATAAGAGACGGGGGCGTGGCAGAAAGCTCCCCAAGGGCTCGTCAAGGGCAGATTCCCCAAGCCTCTGGCCTTTGCGGCACAACCACAAGGACACAGTGGTACGCTTGAGCTGTCCACACTTCAATCCCAGGGGTGGTGGTCGACATCCATTGCCTCGCCTCCATTTCTATGTCTTAACTTCTGAGTTATTCTGCTTGAAAATCCTTGATGTACCCCGTACCCCCGGGATGCCTGGCATGTTCCCTAGAGGTATGGCTTCTTGGCGACTACAAGTTTGTCTGGAAGCGAGTAATGCATGAAACTGTGGTTTCTGGCTTGGAACGACCTTTCACAGGTACCGTTCTGTCCGACTTGTCCACTACGTCACGAAATCTTCACTCAGACCGTTTCTCAGGTTAGCGAGACAAGATGATCGATAGGAGAATTCCCAAAGCCTCATGTCACATCCTCGCAATAATTAGCACAGACCATGGAAGCGTCCCATTTTCGACATTCGGAAGTTTTCGGTAAGGTATGTGAAAGTATTGAAGATCCGTCGTGTTGCCAAACGTTCACAAATAAGCAATTTATCTACGTATGTGCAAGCTTTTAGATCTGGACACGGACAGAGAAAACATGGGGAATACTGCGGCATGTGCGAAAGTTCTGACCCCAGGCCCAGCCAGAGTAATCTGGGATTGCCACGGCTAGATACGGCCCCTCGACCCCTTGGCCCTGGCCGCGCTGTGGAAAGGCGAGGAGCACTACTTAGCCATGAATTGGAGTTACATTGCAGCTCAGATATCGAGCATGTTCCCAGCAGGGGCATAGTTGCCTGTAGCAAGTTCACCGCGTCTCCTACGACAGTTCGCGGATTTGCCTCTGTTCGCTTTGGATTATGGTTAGCAACCCCGTTCAAATCCCACAAATTTGGAAGTCCCATTTTCCCCGGCAACCTCTGTCATGACGTGTTGGGAGAGACAGAGACATAATGAGTTGGCGATCGAGCTCCGCTCATCACGAAACACTTTCCCATCTCACCTTGCAACTTAGACAACTGTTTCCCGGTCTAGATCTACAGCGAGCTCCTTAGCAGATTTGAATGTCTGCGTCCAGCATTTCTCAATGATGTAACCCAACCAAATATTCTTGGTTGACGGATGGCTGTCTCGCCGTGGACAAACATATAAATTCTCAGTTGCTTTCCGATCTTGAGTCATTTCGAATTTGCATTTAAGCCCGGTTATAACTTCGTACATCGCTGCGCTGAATTGTCCAATGTCGGTCAAAATGGAGAAGCCAAGGTCATCAGTATCAACTAGATCACAATCAAGAGGCATCAAAGTGGATTCTCCGAAGTCACAAAATTTGACTGCCCAAGTCTCATCGAGGAGCAGATTGTCGAGTCGGATGTCGGCGATGATAATCCGATGCTTGTGGATGTATGCCATAGTATGAGCCATTTTGGTAAACCAGGATAGCTGCGTCTTTCGCTCTGGTCTCTTTCTCGAGAGATAATGCCGGAGGTCACAATTCATGAGATCCATTTTAATCGAGATGTCGCTTGATTCAAGGTTGTGGCAATGTACGATTCCAGGGTGGTCACCCAGTCTTTTGTAAATAGCCTTCTCAGCTTCTATCGATTTGATAAGAGGCGGTCGCTCATCGTAGTCACCATCCTTAGGCGTTAGGGGCCCAATTTCGACAGGGACTCCATCAATCTTGATAAGTTTGAAATTCGAGGTAGCTTGAGCGCAAACTGTCCTTGTTCGATGATAATGCCTGTTGCGCCTTGTCCAATAACTTTCTCTGTCACTATTGTGCCGTCGAGATGCAACAAGACCGACTCAGTCGATGGTAAGCACGTGGACCCGTTCCATGGAGTCTCATCCAGTCCTTCCTGGGCCAGACAATATAACGAGCGGGGAGGAGCATTGGAATCTGTGCTGCCGAATGTCGACATATTTTCGATTGCGTGAGTTACTGACTTACATAACAGCCATGTATAATCGCAAATTCTATGTGGTATGTGGGAGAGAACAGGTTCTACATGCTGTGAGCTTGTGGCTTCAGCCATGACGCGCTCCAACTTTCAGGGATATTTTAATCACGTGATATTAGCATTGGGCCATTGGCTAGATGTTTTTTTGGGAAGGCTTGAGCACCCTTACCTTTATTCTTAATTACCAGGACGGCCACACCATAATCTTGCCATTGTCTAGATTGACATACGCAACAGTGATAGAGAATTGCGATTCATCAATCTCGCGTTCCTGAGCAATCTTTGACTTCTGCCCTTGCAGAAACTGCGTCGCTCCATTCATACTGTGACGGCTACATAACTGCGACTGGCGTATCCGCAGTCGTTTCTCCAGTCTCACAATGAGAACCTTTGGTAGCCACCGCCGGAGCAATTCTTTGAGGAAGTCCAAGAAGGCTTGGAGCACTACAATGGCCGCAGGGGCACGCGCTTCTGGAAGCGATAGTCGACTACAACTGATGGAACGACATCTCCGTGCGTTAGCACTTTTCCAAAGGGGACAAAGTCTGGGCTTCATCCCCAGTTTGGCACAAGAAAGTGCCAATTCCACGGCCAGTACCACCACGTGGTTTGATACCCGAGCTTGATCTTGCGGGGGTGGTGAGTCTTTGACGGCACTGCTTGGCTATGGATCTCCAGGTGAACTATGTACTCCGTACGGAGTCAGGAGTGATTATCATTCCACTCTCCCTTCCAATAGCCAGCTCAACTCTGTTCAACGACTAAGTGGCCCAGAACTACCTACTTAGGTAACACAGATGTGGGCATCCCAGAGGTACAATCCTTCGACTTTCAGGCCACCATTTAGGCTTGGCGATGGAAACTCATTTGCCTGGAAGCTTGGACCCTGTTGTACCGAAATGTTAGGATGCATTTGCTACGCGGATTCTCCGTAGTTTTCCTCGACGACAGACGGCATTCATCTTAACCCCGTGGGGCAGAATAGTCGGTTCCGTGGGTACCATACAACGCTAAATCTCGGTTCCGTCCTTTAGGCTATGCATATCATACTTATGCAATATAGCCCAAGTCACCTTCTCGAGAGTATTTGAGGACTGCGTTTGACCATAAATTGGTAATTCAGGCTTGTGCGATATTCTCATCGTCAATATCCAGCAAACTCGAAGATCCGCCACGATGTCGGCATCTAAGGAAGTCGAGGCAGCAACCTCCATCCCAAACCACCTTGAGGATGGACCCCATAAACACGCAGAAGTACTGGGCGCATCCCACGAAACAGTGGTTATCGACGAGGACCTCTCGCGCAGGATTGCGCGGAAATTTGACTACCGCATCTTGATCCTCTTCCTCATCATCAACTTGTTCTCGTTCATCGACCGGGTGAACATAGGCAATGCCAGACTTCTGGGCCTGGAGAAGGATCTAGAACTGGGAGTTGGCCTGCGATATAACATCGCACTGATGTGTCTCTTCGTCTCATATTGTGTGGTGGAACTGCCCTCCAACCTTGCCTGTAAATACTTCGGCGGCAATATTTGGATCCCTTTCCTGGTGTTCTCCTTTGCGGTTATCACCACACTGACGAGTCTGGTCGAGTCGCGCGGTAGCCTCTACGCTGTTCGCTTTTTACTTGGCTGTGTGGAAGGCGGGATTTCGCCTGGTTTGGTATGGATGCTTTCCCAATTGTGAGTGAAAAAGATCTCATATGTCGCACCAATTAGCACGTGGCATTGACAACGGCAGTTATCGCCGGCAGGAGCTCGGTTTTCGCACCAGCATCTACATTTCGGCGGCTTCTGCCAGTGGGGCATTTGGAGGTCTACTGGCAATTGGATTGAGCAAGATCCCACCTTGGGGTCTCATCCACACATGGAGGA
>Ga0105239_10001398_pt1 | contig 32312 bp, 32 predicted proteins | sample KBSC44metaG_FD_92761 | JGI IMG/M metagenome (GOLD analysis project Ga0105239, IMG submission 92761) | Corn rhizosphere microbial communities from Kellogg Biological Station, Michigan, USA - KBS C4-4 metaG | ecosystem: Host-associated > Plants > Roots > Rhizosphere > Soil | place: Michigan, USA...
CTAAGTATCATCCAGTATTACCCAACAAGAAAGTAAACCGAAAATTCCTAAAAGATTCTTTGTTTAAACTTCATGGGGATGCTCATGATGAGTTGACTTATATTAAAGACGATGAAGGCATTATTTTTAGTCGAAAACAATATCTACAAAGCCTGAATGACAACAAGGACTTGTTGAACATATTTCTAGAAGATTATACTGCGTATAATTTCCTTTTGATTGGTTGTAGTTTGGATAATGAATTGGATTTAGAGTATATCTTAGCGAGTAATAAAGGAAATTCACCCATAAAGACAGATAGGATATATGTAACTACACAGGAACCTTCTGGCCTTAAACGGCATAAGCTTAGTAGCTTTGGCATTAATATTTGCCTAGTTATTGATGATTATTTGACGTTTTATAATTTGATCGTGGAAACATTTTCCAATACGGATACAAATGGCGGCGAAGTTTTCGAAAAGTATCTTGTGAGTAAAACCGGCTTAAGCCGATCAAAGGAGTTTAATAAAAGGATCGTTTGTGGAGAAGAAGAGATTAATATTGTTAAGAATGTTGTTCATTTACCTTCTTTTTTTATTCATCGGGATCTAACTATCAAAGTTGCAGAATTATTGAAATCCGAAAACATTCTCTTTGTCGTGGGAAAGAGAGTTTCTGGTAAAACCTATTTGGTTTTTGATATGGTGCGAAGTCTAAAGACCGAAAAAATCTATTTTTTGCCTTCAAAGGTTTCCCTGGACTCCAATTTGATCGACAATCTGCTCGAGTTGCAGAATTCTGTTATAGTTTTTGATACAGATACGATTGTCTCATACGATATCGAAGATATTTACCATAGAGTTTCGGAATTTAAACAAAATGGCATCAAGTTTATTTTTATGGTGAACAGTTCGGATCGGCTGATGCTCTCAGTGCCATATACGAGAGTAGTAGATAGTGTAATTTTAGAACTAAAGAATACATTCAGTGGGCGTGAGCTTTCGGACTTAAATCATTCACTTTCCCGTATAGGTATAGCGAAGTTTAAAAAGGGAACGAACATTCTAAGTAATATTGTTGGCCATAAAATTATCTACCGAAGTATCAATAAGGAGTTGGCTAACGTTGCTACTACGTTAAATGAGAAAAGTATAATGATTTATATTTTAAACTCTGCGTTTGATAAAATTTATTCTTCGCTATTCCGAGCTTTAAAAATTGACTATGATAACGTAAGTTTTGCCGTTGAAAAAAGTAACAGAGCACTTGAGTTTGAATTTGTACTGTCAGAGATTGAAAAGGGGCAACATTCAAGCTATAAAGTAATAACGAATTCTAAATCATTTCTGTTCTCGCTTTTGGGATCATACATTTTCAAGAGTCAGTCAAATCTAAATGCGGCTGCGAATGCAGTAATGTCTATTGTATCATTATTACATCCATACGAATCCTTTAGAAACTATTGGACAGGGCTTGTGTCGTTTGATACATTAAACCAGATATTCTATGAGCAAAATAGAGGGGGGGCACTTCGTCTTATATTTCTCATATATGAAAAATTGCAGCCCTTACTGTTTGAAGATAGTCACTACTGGATGCAAAGAGGGAAAGCAATTTTTTATTTAAAGAGAACCGACTCAAAATCCCTACAACAGGCGATCGAGTATACGAAAAAGGCGTATTATGATTCTAAGGAGCACACCAGAATTAAGATTACTGCTAGTTTTCAGATAGCCATGATTTATAATCGGATTGCTGCCATACAGAAGTTTTCCAACCGCGCTGCGCTAAATGAAACAGTAGATTGGTTTGCGGTAGCATTGAAAGAAAATGCGCATAACTTAAGAATAGTCAGCAATTTCTTGGAGGATGCTAGACTTTTTAAACACAGAAGCGACTTTTATAACTTGTGTATGTATATAATGAATCATGCATCATTAGTAGATAAAAGTAAGCGAGAATTTCTGTTAAGCAAATTGTTAGGCAGAGAGGTTAGCAGTCTTGACTAATGTTTATGGGATTTTGTCAAAGGAAATGTTGTTGGGTGTTTACATCATCCTATTTTGGGGCTTTTATGGTTATAGGACGTAATTACAATTTGTGAATGCGAAACTGACACTAATTGGTTCGGTACTAAGCAAAGAGCCCAAAAAATATCTTAAAAAATAAAAAACATTCCTAATCCATTTGTTATGAATGCTTTGCTCCCCTAATTGAACAGTTATCAACCAATTGATAGAAAATTTACAGACTTTTCCAGAACTTCCGAACCCTTGTAAACGATGTGCTTGCTTTTAAGGCAAAATGTCAGAGGAGTATATTAAGGGGTCGATTAGCCGTCAGGTAAGTAACCAATTAACCCCCACATAAATGGGAGGCTCGACAGTAAATCTTTCACCAGTGCATCTAGGCCTGATTTTACGGTATTGCAACATGCCTCATGGCTACTATACTGGCCTCACGAATTTACCCAAAATTGACAGATAGGCTTGTGAACCTTTTATCCTATATGTATTGTAGCCATTGCCTTGCCTCTAAAATTCACGATAAGTGCGGAGATTAGGCTCCTTAATTTTGAAAAAAAGGTTTGTTCAAACAAAGAGGAGTTGAAGAAAATGGATCAAGGATTATATATTATGTATTGTGGATTGAATGATAATAATTTACCAATTGGAAGCGTGTCTACGCTTTGTTACTTTATTTGTCTCATTTCGGTATTAGAGAAGAAATTATTATAGTAGCCAGACAAGTATTTCATGTATTTATTAATGTGAGTCACATTAACAACATCAATCCATTGATCCATGGTACCGTAAATATTTCTCTGCATAAACCGAAAGTATGGAAGAGGTTTTATCATCTTATCATTTGCCCAAATATTAGCATCAACCACTAAAATTTTATGAATACCAATGTATTTATTCAAAACTTGAAAGGAAAGGGAGTTTGCTCTTTTTTTAAATCCTAAGTCTGACTTTTCATTTTTGCAATGCCACAACAAATCTTCTTCAATTCTCCCCCATTGAAAAGAGTCAAAGCTTTCTGCTACTGAATTTAAAGACATAAAGGACTTCCACATTACTGAATTATCGATTTCCTTAATAGTACCTAGGTTTGTTTCTCGAAACGCCGTAAATCGAGCTAAATTGAAAGGGGCTGGTGTGAGGTTTTTGTAAACAGAATTGTGTTTAGGGTACATTAATCCGGAAAGGGATTTTATGACCTTATCCTTTGCAGACTTTGACAATTGAGTTTTGTCTAAAATTTCATTGGTTTTAGAAAACGGACTATCTAATTCATAACCGAGCCAAATCGTATGGAGATGGTCTTTATCATACTTTCCCAATTTAATCTTTCCATCTGCGATTATGTGATACCCTGATAGGCTTTTACATTCGACAACAAGAATCATTTCAACCAGTAGTGCGGTATTTTTATCACTCAACCCTTCATAAGAGTGCCTGGCAATAATGTCAATTTCTCTGTATTTCCCTGATTGTGTATCTTTAAAATACGGCGACCTGATTGGATCCCACTTGTGTTTTTTCATACACGAGTGAATCTCTTTTTCAATATTTAAAGAAGATACAGCTTCTGATTTATTAAGCTTTACAATTAATTCATTATTCATACAACCTGTTGTATCAAATAAATCTTTCAAATTATCACAATTTTTCTCTCGATAGTGATTCACGTTAAGATACATGAAAATGTTGGGGATGCATGATAACCCCAAATACTTTATTAGAACCCTTCCCTACATGCGTGACAAAAATTATCTTGTCTTTTACAGTATAAAAGGTGATGAAAAAGAAGCATTCGAAGAATAAAAAGTATGTATTTTCTTGTGCAAATAAAAAAGCAGCTACATGCAAATGGTTGTAACTGATTGATTTTTAAGCTCCCCTGTTGGACTTGAACCAACGACCCTCTGGTTAACAGCCGCTCGAAATGCCTAACACGGCCGTCAGCGTAAATCAATCAAACAATCTATAGCGCCTGCAAACTACTTGTTTGACCGGTCGCTTTATGAGCACCGCTTCCTTATTTTTAAAGAAACTGATAATGAACTAAGGCGTATATTGTCTATTCACCCTTATTATATAGATAAACTTTTACAGGAACACCGAATTGGTATGTGAACAGGGACAATGGGCGAAAGATTTTTGGTTTTTCTCCCATCTTGCAAATGGGACTAACACAAAAGATATCGCCCTTTTAAAATGTCAAATATTCAGGAATATTCAGTATTTGAAAGAGCAAAAGACGGAAAATTTACCCGCGCTAATCCCCACCTATTCCCGTGTTTATTTGCGAAGACCTTCACTAAACCAAAGACCGTTCGGGAAACAAAGACCGGAATCCCGGCATCTTTATTTTTCAAGAAGAAAATCAAAAAACATGTGCGAACATGCTGGTTTCGTTTACAACGGAAACTGCAATACAATCGGCGTAAATCGCTTAACCTATTATGAAAGAGGAAAAGTATAGCTTTAATAAATTGCCTGAAGAATTCTATTATGAGTTTTTCAGCGAAGGCCCAAAGGGAACGATTAAAAAGGTTGTTCGCTTATAGATTGATACAGGAGCACCCGATCCGCATATACAATCTTGGTTTTGGTGATTGGAATGAGGAAAAGGGTGATATAGAAGATATGGTCGCAACCAACAACCTGGACAGACAAAAAGTGTTGGCAACCGTAGCAGATACCGTTCTTGATTTTACCGGTTCGCATCCTGTAACGTTTGTCTTTGCACAAGGTAGTACGCCAGCTCAACCCGCTTATATCAAATGGGAATCAGTGCTTTCTGGGATGAAATTGGGTCATTATTTTTAGTTCTTGCCTATTCTGAGGGTGAATGGCAACCCTTTGAAAAAGGAAAAAACTATGAAGCATTTCTAATCAGAAGAAAATAATTAAATTTGTAGAAGTCTATGGCTGACAATAAGAAAAATATGAAATCTGGAAAAGCCTCCATTGAAAAAACGGAAGGTGATAAAATTTCCCGCTACGCAAAAGCGTCCTACTTCCGCGAGAAGGACAAGAAGGCTATGGAGTTTTTGAAAAAGCATCCTCTGCCATCTAAATTCCTTTAATGAAATAACATTTTTTTCATCCCTCGCCGCTTGCATTTTGGCCTGGAATGTATGGTTTATGTATGATTCATGTATGCCGAATGTATGATTTCCGTATGAAAACAGTATGGCAACAGTATACCTCCGGCATACCTCAGGTATGGTTCAGGTATGCCAACAGTATGGGAACAGTATGAGATCCCTATCAAATCCATATGATATCCATATGAAAACCCTATGGAATCCTTATGAAGTCCGTATACCTCAGTAATACCTCCGTCATACCTCAGTAATGGCTCAGTTATGCCAACCATATCAAATCCATATGAAAACCATATGACGGCCCTATGAAATTCATATGAAATTCCTATGGCGGCTCTATGAAATCCATATGAAACACTACTAAAACTACCCATAGCAAATCATTTTTATGGCTTAAATGTAAGGCCCTACGCCAAACCTTTTTCCATACATGATCCCGACTCGGGAAAGATTTTTTCCAAAGCTCTCCTTGTGAACTATTTTGAACTCATTAACGAAAAATTAAAACTGATCATTTCCACCTAATTTGCCTCCATAGATCGCATTCATTAATAATTTTGCTATTCTATGGCATTCATATCCATGACAGGCATGCTCGCAGCAGCGCTTACCACCGCAGCTTATCTTCCGCAGGTGTATAAAACCATCAGAACAAGATCCACTAAAGACCTTTCAATGGTCACATTCTCAATGCTTTTTGCCGGAACCCTCATGGGGTTTATATACAGCTCGTATATTCACGATACCCCTTTCATGTTTACCAATGGCACTACCGCTGTTTTATCAGGTATTATTTTTTGCCTAAAGATCATTTCGATGAGAAAAGAGAAGCTAAAAACATGATTTTTGCCCGCTCTGAAAGTGTGAAAAAGATGTTGGCCATCATGCCTCTTTTGTTATGTAACCCGCTTCTGTAGCGGGTTTTAACTTTTTATAGTGTGTTTTAGCATCCTAAAAACGGCTTTGAGTTGTCTTGTGCAGCGGCTCAATCCGTTTTATGTTTGCATTACGAAACGCACGAAACGAATAAATAAAAAATAAATCATACACTTTATGAAAAAGGCAATGAGGATTTACGGAATGTTTGTTATCGCTTTATTAGCTCTTACTGTTGGGCTTTCAACTGTTACCCTCGCTAACGATGGTGACAAAACTACCCCCGCTACAGAATTAAAGCTTATCGGTAAAATGGAAAACCAACCCGTATTCCAGCTCAATCTCGCTAATGCTGAAGAAGATGAATTCACCGTTACTTTCCGTGATGAATATGGTAACGTTCTTTATACAGATAAATTCACAGGCGTTAATATCTCTAAGAAATTTATTTTGAAAACAGAAGATGCCGGTGATGCACAACTGAACGTAGTAGTTAAGTCAAAAAAGACAAACAGCACAGAAGTATACACTATCAACAAAAGCACCAGCTACGTTGAAGAAACTGTTGTGAACAAAATCAAATAAGAAGCGTCAGTCAGTTAACAATTATATGTTGCAGTAAGCGTCCCGCCTCAGGCGGGACGCTTTTTTTATTCATTTTCTCAACTTCCCTTTGGAACTTGTAATTTGCTTCCTGTAATTTTAATGTAACAATGACTTTCAAAGAAGCCCTGCTATCAGATATTCCTCAAATGTCGGCCATCAGGTTGGCCGTAAAAGAGAACGTCCTCTCAAATCCCGCACTGGTTACGCAAAAAGATTATGAGAAATACTTAACCGAACGCGGAAAAGGATGGGTATGTGAAATAGATGGCTCCCTTGTTGGCTTTGCCATTGGCGACCTCGTTAAAAACAATGTCTGGGCTTTATTTATTCATCCCGATTACGAAGGTAAAGGAATTGGTAAAACCTTACTCACCCTATTGCTCAACTGGTACTTTACCCAAACAAATAAAACCATCTGGTTAAGCACTGCACCCCATTCAAGAGCAGCCACTTTTTACCGCCGCTTTGGCTGGACTGAAACGGGCATAACCCAAAGCGGCGAAATAAGATTTGAATTAAACGCCGCGCAATGGGCTTTACACTGATTCCAGAATATTCGCAACCACCTCATACACCTTCTGCAATTCCTCACGTGTAATACAATACGGAGGCATCAAGTATAAAGTATTACCCAATGGCCGAAGATATACAGCCTGCTCCAGCGCTTTTTGCGTAACCCGTGCACTGATAGTATTCATATATCCATCCATGCCCTGCTCAATTTCAAAAGCCATTATGGTACCAATCGAGCGAAGATTTTTTACATAACGATGTGCCGCCAGCTGTTGCATAAATATTTTATGCTGCTTACCGATCATGTCTATTTGTAACTCACAATCCGGTTTTAGTATCAGGTCCATACTCGCCAGAGCAGCGGCACAAGCAAGAGGATTCGCCGTAAAGGAATGGCCATGAAAAAAAGTTTTCAAACGGTCTTCATCTACAAAAGCTTCATAGATCTTTTGTGTGCACGCGGTTACGCCTAATGCCATAGTACCGCCCGTTAATCCTTTCGACAAACAAATGATATCAGGCTTTTCAGTTACATACATGCTCGCAAACAGCTTTCCTGTTCTGCCAAAACCGGTCATTACTTCATCGGCTATGCAAATCACATCATGAGAGTGGCATTGTTTTAACAGCAAATGCAAAGCATCCGCATTGTATATATTCATTCCACCAGCTCCCTGCAATAAAGGCTCATAAATAAAACAGGCCACCTCGTCCCAGGGAATATTGGTTGTTGCCGGTTGCGCCGCTGATGCCGTAGGCGGATCGATAAATATCACTTCAAACAGTTTGTCCTGAAAAGCAAGCGTAAATACGCTGCGGTCGCTGATACTCATCGCGCCAAAAGTATCGCCATGATAAGAATGGTTCAGCGCCAGTATTTTATTTCGTTTTTTATCTCCTTTATTCCACCAGAACTGTAATGCCATTTTTACGCCTACTTCAACTGCCGTAGAGCCATTATCTGAATAAAATATCCGGGCAAACTCACCCGGTAAAATATCCAGTAACCGTTCTGCCAGCCGTACCGCCGGCTCATGCGTAAAACCGGCAAATATTACCTGTTCAAGCGTTTTCGCCTGTTCATATATTTTTTCGGCTATATATGGGTTTGCATGCCCATGTATAGTAACCCACCAGCTGCTGATGGCATCAATATAGGCCTTGCCATTTGCGTCGATCAGATATACCCCATTTCCTTTCACAACCGGTATAGGCTCGGGCATATGTTTCTGCGGTGTGTATGGATGCCACACTACTTTTTTATCTCTTTCGGTAAGTGATGCTGTCATAAGGGGCTCAAAGTTAAGGGGAAAGGATGGGAACTGAGAAGATACTGGTAAATGGCCTGCAATGAGATGCTTGCCTTGAGTATAAGTCAGATTATCTAATCAACGCACAATTGTTTTCCTTCTAATAAAAATTTTTAAATATTTTATTTGATATATTTATGCCCCCGTTCTTGAGCAGTTATTACTGATCGTAATTAAAGTATATCATGCATAATCGGGAAGAAAAAGAAGAACCGGGTTCAGGACACTCTACGAATCAACGTCCGAAGAGAAAAAGAATCCCAGTACAAAAGCCATCGGGTACAATCATTGATGATCCTCTGGAGTTTAAGCAGAATAAATGCTCTGTAAAAGCAAAAAAGATTTTTACAGAAAAAGAAAATATTACTATTGAGTTATGGTTTGATAAGCATTATCACGACAGAAATCAGCATGGTGATGATTTGGGAAAAAGAGACGGGATTGATAATGATAGTGTAACCAATCTTGTTAAAAGATCCTTCAGGCATATGGTACTTTATAGTACACTTGTAAAAGGTTTTGCTTTCCTTAACCGTAACCATCAACCACATGAGAGACCATTGAGAATTGTTTTACAGGAAGAGACAGATTACGGTCTGTTAAATGTGGTTATAGAAGTACATTTCTTAGATTTATGTTTATTTGAAATAACCGTTAAAACGGCCATGTGCAAGGATGATTATCAATTGAGTGATAATCAATTTGCTATACAGTTAGATGGTGAAGGTTCAATATTAAAAAAGTGTGATTTAAAAAGGGTAACAGAAATTTGCAGTATTTAAATTGCCTGAATAAAGAATATATTATTAATTTTACCATGAAGATATTTAATAAGACAGGGTAAGAAACTGGGAAGCCGAAAGGCAGGATTCTTAACTGGGAAGTCTTATTAACTTTATAAAAGGTCGCAATCTGCGGCCTTTTTCCTTTGTTACTATTCCCTCATCTTTAGAAACCCGCTGATCCATGCAACGTAATTCCTTCAGGCATTGTCAACCTCAGTACAAGAAATGGACTATAACAGGCTGGTAAAAGATTGTTTAAAAGGGCTGCCGGAGGCCCAGCGACAGCTCTACGAGCACTTTGCTGAGAGTATGTTAGGCGTTTGCTACCGATATACCAAGTCTATTACCGATGCCGAAGATGTGCTGCAGGAAGGGTTTATAAAGATTTTCCGCAACCTGCACCAGTTCAAATTCGAAGGCGAGCTCGGTGCATGGATCCGGAGAATTATGGTAAATACGGCTTTAAACTATCTCAAGAAAAACAGCCGGTACCAAACCGACCTGTCCTTTCCCGACACAAGCCTGCACCCCGTATCGGATGATAACCCCGAAGTAACCTTGCAGGCAAAAGATCTGGCTGAACTGATCCGCCAGTTGCCGGCAGGGTATCAGACCGTATTTAACCTGCACGCGGTAGAGGGTTTTTCGCATGTGGAAATTGGAAAAATGTTGGGTATTAACGAAGGAACTTCCCGGTCACAATATGCCCGGGCACGCGCATTATTAATAAGCTGGTTAAAAAAAACGACTGTAGAAACAAAAAATGAAACGTATGTCCGACCACGAATTTGAGAAACAGGTACAACAGAAGATGGAGGAGCTTAAGCTGCGCCCTTCTGATGCCGTATGGATGGAGGTACAAAAAAACATCCGCCAGGACAAGCGCCGTCGCCGGTTCTTCTGGCTGTGGACACCCCTTTTATTCATATGTCTCTCAACCAGTGGCTTCGTATTGTATCGCTATATCTACTCATCCAATAAAACCAATAAAGTAGCACAGGCTATTCCTGCTTCAACAAACCATGCCCTTACCTCTGAAACAACCAATTCCACCCATTCAAACAATGTAACCAAACCGGCAACAACCAACACCGGAATAAAGAATAACCAACAAACAACGCAGCCAAATACACAATCAGATCTTCGGCCAAATACAAGTAACAACAATGGACCCGCAGCAATTGTTACCTCGCACGATAATTCAACTTCATCAGTAACTACCTCTGAAAAAATAGACACACAAAACGAAGTACCCGTAAACAGTATTCCTGTTCATCAGCACATTACTCAAAAACATATTTTTAATAGAAAAAGCAAGCGTGCGCCTGTAGAAAATATCCCTGTTGAAAACAATCAAACAGCTTATGAAAAGATAAGCACTGATCACGAAAAGCCGCAGCAAACCATTGTACAGCAGAATAGTACAGAAGCTATACAAAACGATCTCACCACTGCCATGCCCGTAACCGTTAAGGACAGTGACCAAAATATTGCAACCGATAAAACAATTGCCGATTCACTCAATAAAAAAGCATTCGTATTCACAGTTCCGGATATAGCCATGAAAAACAATACGGCTCCTGTTCTTCCCATTCAACGGAAGCAATCTTCAGCATGGCATTGGGGCATTGAAACAGACGCTGGTTTGTCACGCATTGCACAGTATAAACTGTTTCAGTTAAAAGGATTATTGGGGCAGGAGCAATACAAAGCCGAAGATGTATCAGGCACCAGGGGACAGTCCAACAGCACCATACCCGGGTCGTCTTATAATTTACTTGGCAATAACACCGCAGCAGTTCAGGATGCGGCTCCTATTCAACCTGATTTTTCATTCTCCGCAGGTTTATTTGCAGAGCGGACTATATCAAAACGCTTCCGCATATCAGCCGGGTTACAATATGTTTACCTGAGCATGCATACTGATATCGGACCGAAAGTAAAGTCCTCCACACTCGTCAATCAGGGCACTTCCTCTGCAAAGGTGGTTTCTGAATATTATAAAACTGCAGGAACTACAGACCCCACAGCACCTATAGGATTCAATGCAACCGGAAATATAAATGAACCCGTAACCCAGTTATACAGATATCGTTTTCAGTTTCTCGAATTGCCCGTCATGATGCACTGGCAAATAAATAAAGGCAGAAGATTACCGCCTATTATGCTCAATGGAGGATTATCATTATCACAAATGATCTCTGTTGATGCGCTTCACTACGAAGGAACAAAAGGAATTTATTATAAAGACGATGACCTGTTCAATAAAACACAATTCAATTTCATGACAGGTATAAGCGTCGGCTTACTGCAGCGGACCAAACATCCTATGTGGATTGGTCCCGATCTTCGATACGCACTCTCGGGACTTGTTAAAAAGGAAGTTTCCAAAGGGCAGTACATCTGGTCAACCGGTATTACTATAAAAGTATTGCTGGGCCGTTTGTAAAATGTTAAAACCGAAAGCAACGGTTATTCTGCACCGTTTGTCAAACTGGCAAACATAATTTTATGAAACGCCCAATTCTGCTGGCTTTGCAGTTATCAGTAACTGCAGTGCTTCTGCTGTTCTTAACTGACTGCGATAAAAATCATTGTTCGCATACCTATACCATGTATACACCTGTTTATACAACCCTTTCCAAAGTAAGGGCAAATATGAAAAGCAATCCGGCGCAGGCTTTGAAAAATCCAGGTAAAATGTTCATATATGGTAATTATATTTTTGTGAACGAACCAAACGAAGGCATACATATCATCGACAATAGCAAGCCTGCTTCTCCCAGAAATATTGCTTTTATAAATATTCCGGGCAATCTTGATCTGGCGGTTTTGGGTAATACATTGTACGCTGATTCATACAAAGACCTCGTTGCTTTTGACATTACCAATCCGTTGAATGTAGCGCCCACACAATTTGTTAATAATGTATTTGTGCAAAGCGGCGGCTACTACACATATGCTGGCGGCTCAACAAATCCTGATTCTGTATTTATTGTAACTGGCTGGATTGCGCGCGATACAACGGTTCCTTGTGAACACGGTAATGTTTATCCTGTAAATTATTATGCTGTTGCCAGCTTTGATCAATCCGCCAACTCTACGCCAACAGGCATAGGTGGCTCTACCGCACGGTTTACCATACTGAATAATTATTTGTATGCTGTAACTACCACCGACCTGAATATATTTAATCTTTCCAAACCGCAACAGCCTGCTTTTGAGAATAAATCGTTCATAGACTATCATATTGAAACGATTTATCCTTTCAAAAACAAGTTATTTATTGGGGCAAATAACGGCGTATATATTTATGATGTATCTACCCCCGGTAACCCCGAAAGGCAAACACAGTTTTTGCATGTGCGCAGTTGCGATCCCGTGGTCGCTAATGATGACCATTATGCATGGTCAACCCTACGAACAGCCAGCTATTGCGGTGGAAGTACCAATGAACTGGACGTAATAGATATCAGCCAGATTACAAGAACATCATTGGTGAAATCGTATACTATGACCAATCCGGAAGGATTATCAAAAGATGGTAATACTTTGTTTGTTTGCGATACCAAAGAGGGACTTAAAATTTACGATGCTTCTCAACCTGATAACATACAATTAATAAAACAGATAAGCGGCCTGGAGCCTTCCGATGTAATTGCATGGAATAACGTGGCATTGGTAATAGCCAAAGATGGTTTGTATCAGTTTGATTATTCCGATCTTAAAAACATTCGCCTGCTTAGTAAAATCGGGTTAAACTAAAACAGGTATGCCACTAAAACTTTTACTCATTGGTTTAATGCTTTGGGGTTTCACAACTAAAGCTCAAACGGAGGATAAGGCCCCGCCGGCTAAAAAGCATTGCGCCTGTTCATTTAGCTCCATTGAACAGATTGGTCTGTTACGCGGGCCTTATTCTTCCTATTTCCAGGCTCAGGTGATTAATGGAATGCGTTATAAAACATGGTTCACTGGAGTAGGGGCAGGGCTCGATTTTTACCGGTATAAAGGAGTGCCCATCTTTTTAGATGTCAGAAAACAATTCTCTAAAGGAAAGTTCACGCCCTTTTTATATGCAGATGCAGGAATTCATTTAGCTAAAATGAACGATAATAAATCTCAGTATATAACTATTAAATATAAAGACGGCTTTTATTATGATGTAGGTCTTGGATATAAATTAAATCTCATCAGAAAAAGCGGACTGCTGTTAAGTGCAGGCTATAGTTATAAGCGTTTGGTCTATCGGCAGGTTGTGGATTATTGTCCTGCCTGCAACCCGCCGTATCCAAATTATTATGATGATTCATTCAATCTCAACAGGCTTTCCCTCAAAATGGGATGGCAATTCTAAGGAAATCAGCCTTCCCCCCTCAGACTTCTAAACTTCAGCGTGAACGTAGTACCCTCATTATGGCGGCTGGTAAACTCAACGGTACCATTTAATAATTCCATGTAACGTTTAACAATATTCAATCCCAGACCTGTACCCTGAATACCAGCTGCATTTTTCCCCCTGAAGAAATTACTGAAAATATGCGACTGATCTTCTTCAGGTATACCAATGCCATAATCTCTTATCTTAATTAAGATGTTGCCATTGCTTACTTCGGTATATAACTCGATAGCCTTGTTCTCGTGTGAGTACTTGCACGCGTTGGAAAGCAGGTTCAGCAGTATATTACGCAACATCTTTTTGTCCTGTACAATTTCAATTTCACCACGATGAATATATTGAATACGCTGTCCGGTTTTTAATGCAGCCTCCATTTGTTCTGTTATATCAGTCACTAACTGTTTCAGGTCGAAGGTTTCGAAAAACAGTTCCGTTTTACCCTGGTCCAGCTGATCCATAGCCAGAAAATCATTTACTACATCCAGCAGATGTTGTACCGACGATTTAATACGGCCTACATGTTTCGTACATTTTTCTGCTTTTTCTGTTTCAATATATTCCCCAATCAGGGCAGCGCTTAAAAGTATGCTGCTGAGTGGTGTTTTAAATTCATGCGAGGCAACCGATATAAGATTTGTTTTCATCGCTATCATTTCCCTTTCGCGTTTAAGCGAATCAATTAATTCACTCGTACGTTCTTTAACCCGAAGCTCCAGTTCATTGTACATACTTATATTTTCCATGGTCACAGCAGTGATATCGGCCAGCGATTGTAACAGAATTACTTCTTCTTCCGTGGGCACGTGCGGTTTTGCCCAGTATGTGCCAATGGCGCCAATAGGATCGAGGCTTCGTATGGGCACCATTACCAGGCTTTTTACAAACGTCGGCTTATATACATCTATCGGTATTCGTTCATCCGCATAAATATTCTCAATAACAGCCGGCTGGCGATTAAGCATTGCCCAGCCGCTGATACAGCTATGAATGGGAAAACGCTGGCCCTTCCAAAGCGGGCCAATAGCATCTTCATCTGCATAATAACACATATTATTTTCCCGCAGTACAAAAGTGGCGCCGTCTGCCCCGGTCAATTCACGTGCTGCTCTGCGCACAATGCGCATGACGGTTTCAATATTTCGGGAAAGGGAAAGTTGCTGTACAGAAAGCACGATGCTCTTAAATGCCTGATTGTGAATTATTATTTCAGGTATTGGGTGTTGTACGCTCATTGGTTGGTCTCTTTAGTTAGCAATAGATCATCGGTCTTCCATGAAAAGGCAGGGAATCTTGTTTCACCTCAGAAGTAATGGATCAATACAAAAAGGATCGGGAGTGGATAATGATTCTTATCTCAATATACATATTTCTTGCCAGGAAGTAGTACTGCTATACATTAGCTCGCATTAATAACTGCTTAAATTATTGCTTGAGAAATTTTACGTTTCGCTGAATACCCTGAAATTTCGAACGTTTTAACGGCGAATGGCGGAAGATCTTTTTAAAGGCTTCCTCAGTTAATGACTCCCACTCTTTGGTAGTAAAATTCAGTATTTCAGGTATAGGTGTGAATTCAGTTTCCTCAGTCGGTTTTGCAAACCGGTTCCAGGGGCAAACATCCTGGCAAACATCGCAGCCAAACATCCAGTCGGCAAATTGTCCTTTTTTGTCCTCGGGTAGCAGCATTTCCTTCAACTCAATGGTATAATACGAAATGCACTGGCTTCCGTTGATCACTTTGCCTTCCCCAATAGCGCCGGTAGGGCAGGAGTCGATACACTTACGGCACGTACCGCAATAATCTTTGGCAAAAGGGTCATCGTATTCCAGTTCAATGTCTACGATCAGGGTGGCAATAAAGAAAAAAGAACCCTGATGTTTAGTGATCAGATTGCCGTTTTTACCGATCCAGCCCAGTCCGCTGCGCCGGGCCCAGGTGCGTTCAAGCACAGGGGCTGAGTCAACAAAACCACGCCCGTGTATTTCGCCGATATGCTCATTCATAAGGGCCAGCAGGGTGTTCAGCTTTTTTTTGATCACTTCATGGTAATCTTTCCCATACGCATACTTTGAAATATTAGGCGTATCGGTTTCCTGCGTTTGCTGGGGGAAATAGTTCAGCAGCAGGGTAATTACCGATCTCGCGCCCGGCACCAGCTTACCGGGATCGATACGCAGATCGAAATAATTTTCCATATACTGCATACTGCCATGCAGGCCTTTTTTTAGCCATTGCTCAAGCCGGCGTGCATCTTCATCCAGCTGTTGCGCCTTGGCAATTCCGCAGAAGTCGAAGCCCAGCTGCCTTGTAAATGCCTTAATCTGTTGTGTATTGTAGGTCTTATTAATCACTATTTCTTTCTTCTCATTTTCAAATTATTGTGTTCCGAGGGCGCAATTTACGTTTACTTCAACATTCAATATCCATCATTCAATATTCGTTATTAGCCGCGTATTCACTTTCTCATTTCTAATTTCCCATCCCTCATTTCTCATTCAACATTCTGTATTCAGCATCATTCACCGCATCCTGCTCCTGAATACGGAACTGCTTTCTATATCCCGAAGGAGTCAGCTTCTTCATTTTTAAAAATTGTTTGTTGAAGTTGGCAAGCGTATTAAAACCGCTTTCATAGGATACTTCCAGTACCGTTTTTTGAGTATCAATCAGTAGTTTGCAGGCGTGACCTATTCGTATTTCGTTTAAAAAATCTATATAGGTTTTTTTCGTACACTTTTTAAAATAGCTGCAAAAGGCCGGAATGCTCATACCTGCCGTAGCCGCTACATCACACAAGGCAATCGGCTCCTGAAAATTTTCTATAGTAAACTGGAATATTTTATCAATACGATCTTTGTTTTTAGCCTGAAAGGTTTCTGCTTCCTGAGTTGATACCGTTTCAAACTCATGGGTTGTAGCTATTAACTGCAAACACTCACATAATCGTATAATACGGGCAAAGCCTTGCAGATGCTCCAATCCGGTGATCAGCGATTTTAATTGCTGTCTCGTAGCGCCCTTTATTTTCAGCCCCTGCATAGAAGCTTCGAATAATCTCGCAACGTTTTTACTCTCGGGCAGTTGCATAAAGCCTGTTCCCCAGAAATCACCAATAAACTGCACTACTACCGCAGCGGTTATAAGATCTTTATGCGCTTTTTGAAATGTATGAGGCAGATTACTGCCCAGAAAGAAAACATCATCTGTTTTAAACTCACCCATGTAGTTTCCAATAAATGCCGTGCCTTCTCCTTCCGTAAATAAGATCAGTTCATATTCAATATGCTGATGCCATGGTACTTCAAAGTGTGGCGTGCGGTAAGTGCGGGCCACAAACGAGGTGTTTTCTGAAAGCGGCAATTTCTCAACTAAGGGCTTCATTGGCAATAATTGTAAAAGAATGGTTTTACCTGCTGGAATCCTGTTCAACACTATATTAAGCGAATTTAAACATCTTTGCTGTAATTTATATTAAAATAGTTTATGTTTTCGAAAATAAAGTAGAAGAAAATGTTGAGAATATCGGTTAATTTTGGTTCTTCGATAAAGGTTTTTGGTTAACAGGGCAGCAGGTGTAGGGTATAGAATCAGAACTATTTCCAGCTTGCTGCCTTTTCAACTCCGCAAAACCAAATTATTCTAACCTCCGTAATTAATTAATTTAAGCTGCCATATGCTTTTGCTTGGAATTGATGTAGGTACTTCGTCTGTAAAAGTCTCAATCGTTGATGCACAAACGCAGCAGTGCAGAGCCTCTGCTCAATATCCCGAAATAGAATCACCTATCATTTCTCCCCAACCCGGCTGGGCCGAACAATCGCCAGATATGTGGTGGGAACACGTACAGCTTGCAATAAAAAAAGCACATACTTCAAACGCATATAGCCCCGCTGATATTGGCGCCATTGGTATTTCCTATCAGATGCATGGCCTCGTAACCGTAAATGAAAAGCAACAGTCGTTGCGCAATGCCATTATATGGTGCGATAGCCGCGCAGTTGAAATTGGCGACAAAGCATTTAAAGCAATCGGGAAAAAAACATCTCTTACACACTTGTTAAACTCTCCCGGTAATTTCACCGCTTCAAAACTGGCATGGGTTAAAGAAAATGAACCTGCTGTTTATAAACAGATCTATAAGATCATGCTCCCCGGCGATTTCATTGCCATGAAAATGACCGGCGCACTTACTACCAGCATTTCTGCTTTATCTGAGGGGATTTTCTGGGACTTTAAAAAAGACCGCATCAGCAAAGATGTGATGGAGTATTTTGATTTTGACGATAACCTCATACCTTCTATACAGAATGTATTTTCTGACCATGGAAAATTAACGGGCTCAGTAGCGACAGACCTGTCATTAAAAGCGGGCATCCCCGTCACCTATAAGGCTGGTGATCAGCCCAACAACGCCTTATCATTAAATGTACTCGAACCCGGTGAAGTAGCCGCCACAGCCGGCACTTCAGGCGTTATTTATGGCGTAAGCGATGAACTCACGTACGACGATGAATCGCGCGTAAACACTTTTGCGCATGTAAATTATACCACCGACGAAAAACGATTGGGCGTATTGTTATGCATTAACGGTACCGGTATTCTAAACCGCTGGGTAAAAAATATTTTTTCCCCGGCCTTTAGTTATCCGCAAATGAATATGGAAGCCGCGAAAGTACCCGTCGGTTCAGATGGATTACGCATTCTGCCTTTTGGTAATGGCGCTGAGCGTATGCTCAACAATAAGATCATCGGCGTTCATTTTCATCATATTGATCTCAACCTGCATACGCAGGCACACTTGTTCCGCGCAGCGCAGGAAGGCATTGCCTGTGCATTCCGTTACGGACTGGATATTATGCGTGAAAATGGTATGGACCCGCAGATTATCAGAGCCGGTAAGGCGAATATGTTTTTGAGTGATCTGTTCATCGAAGCATTTGTAAACACTACGCAGGTACCGGTGGAATTATACAATTGCGATGGAAGTGTAGGCGCAGCTCTTGGCGCAGGCATCGGCGCAGGTATTTATAAATCTCCCAAAGAAGCATTCACAACGGCAAAACCATTAACAGTAATAGAGCCATCTAATAAGAAAGAATACAAGGCAGTGTATGAAGAGTGGAAGGAACTGTTACAGAAATTTCAATAGTAACCGGCAATCGTCAATCGGCAATCGGCAGTCAAACAACGAATAAATGTATTTATTGCCGATTCACGATTGCCGATTGCCGATTAATCATTCACCATTCACAAAAATAAACTCACTCATATATGAAAGTCATTACAGGCGACAAAGAATTTTTTAAAGGTATAGGTTCCATTAAATACGAAGGCGTGGAAAGCGACAACCCGCTCGCCTTTAAATGGTATGATGAAAACAGAATAGTAGCCGGCAAAACCATGAAAGAGCATTTACGGTTTGCCGTTTGTTACTGGCATACCTTCTGCAACACAGGCGCCGATCCATTTGGCCCCGGCACAAAACACTTCCCATGGGATGCAGCAGGCGACGCCGTACAGCGCGCCAAAGACAAAATGGACGCTGCATTTGAATTTATCACCAAACTGGGCGTTCCATATTATTGCTTCCATGATATCGATCTGGTAGACGAAGGAGCCAATTTAAAAGAATATGAAAGCCGTTTACAAACCATTGTAGACTATGCCAAACAAAAGCAGGCTGCCAGCGGCGTTAAATTATTGTGGGGAACAGCCAACGTATTTTCCAATCCGCGTTATATGAACGGCGCTTCCACCAATCCCGATTTTGCAGCCGTTGCTTATGCAGGTACACAAGTAAAAAATGCGCTTGACGCAACTATCGCACTGGGCGGAGAAAATTACGTATTCTGGGGTGGCCGCGAAGGTTATATGAGCCTGCTCAACACCAACATGAAACGTGAGCTCGATCACCTCGCACGCTTTTTAACCATGGCGCGCGACTATGCACGTAAACAAGGCTTCAAAGGTGTTTTCTTTATTGAACCCAAACCCTGCGAACCTACCAAACACCAATACGATTATGATAGCGCTACCGTAATAGGCTTTTTACGTCATTACGGATTAGATAAAGATTTTAAACTCAATATTGAAGTAAACCATGCAACGCTCGCCGGTCATACCTTTCAGCATGAACTACAGGTGGCTGCTGATGCCGGTATGCTCGGCAGCATAGATGCCAACCGGGGTGATGCACAGAATGGCTGGGATACCGACCAGTTCCCGATCGATTTAAATGAGCTCGTAGAAAGCATGCTCATCATACTGGAAGCCGGTGGTTTTGGCGGCGGTGGTGTAAACTTCGATGCCAAAACACGCCGTAACTCAACCGATCTCGAAGATATTTTCATGGCGCATATCGGCGGTATGGACACTTTTGCCCGCGCCCTGGTAATTGCTGATAAGGTTTTACAAAAGTCTCCGTACAGCAAATTCCGTAAAGACCGCTATGCTTCCTTCGACGCCGGTAAAGGAAAAGAATTTGAAGATGGTAAGCTCAAGCTCGAAGATCTGCGTGAATTTGTTCTTTCTAACGGAGAACCCAAACAGATGAGCGGCAAACAGGAATGGTTAGAGAATATTATTAATCAGTATATTTAATATAAGTCGGAAAGTCCGGAGTCGGAAAGTCCGAAAGAAATAATGTCTTTCAGTCTTTCTGACTTCCGGACTTTCTGACTTTTCTGACTACACTAACAAAAAAACAAAGCCATATGCATTTTCTTGGTGTAACCGACTGGGTATTCGTAGGCCTGTACCTTGCCGTTATTGCCGGCATCTCTATCTGGTCTATTAAAAAAAGTAAAGACTCGCCATCTGATTATTTCCTGGCCAATCGTAATCTCGGCTGGTTTGTAATCGGAGCTTCCATCCTCGCCTCCAATGTGGGGTCAGAGCATATTGTTGGTCTTGCAGGAACTGCAGCCAGCAGTGGTGTCGTAATGGGCCATTATGAATTGCACTCCTGGATCATTCTCACACTCGGGTGGGTATTCGTTCCTTTTTATATGCGAAGCATGGTATATACGATGCCCGAGTTTCTCGAAAGACGCTTTAATGCAAAAGCACGGTGGCTTTTATCCATCATTCAGCTTGTTAGCTATGTTATTGCCAAAGCGGCCGTTACTATTTATGCCGGCGCTCTGGTATTTAATTCGCTCATAGGCGTTGATTTCTGGACGGGCGCCATCATTCTGGTTATTGTAACAGGCGTTTATACCATCTTCGGTGGGTTACACGCGGTAATGTATACTGAGGCTATACAGGCAATTGTATTGTTATTAGGTTCGGCCGTATTGCTGTTTATCGGGTTAGATAAAGTAGGCGGATGGCATACATTGATCAGCTCATTGCCTAAAGGAAAAGTAAACATGTTCCCGCCCTTGTCTGATCCTGATTTTCCCTGGGCAGGGATCTTATTTGCTTCCCCCATCGTAGGTTTATGGTACTGGTGTACCGACCAGCATATTGTTCAGCGTTGCCTCGCTGCCCGCAATGAAAAAGAGGCCAGAAGAGGGACCATCTTTGCTGCCTATTTAAAACTGCTTCCCTTCTTCATCTTTATGATACCCGGTCTCATTGCTTTCGTTTTAACGCAGCAGGGTAAACTCAATATGACAGATACTGATACCGCTTTCCCAACGCTGGTAAAAGAAATTATGCCCGTAGGGTTAAGAGGATTATTGGCAGGAGGCCTGTTGGCCGCACTAATGAGCTCGCTCGCTTCTGTATACAATGCCTGCTCAACCCTGTTTACCATGGATATTTACAAAAAAATGAAGCCGGAAGCGACCAACCACGAACTGGTACGTGTTGGCCGAATAGCAACAGGAGTAGTGGTACTGCTGGGTATGATGTGGATCCCATTAATGAAAAATATTTCAAAAGGTTTATACGGTTATCTTCAAAGTGTGCAGTCTTATCTGGCCCCGCCAATTGCTGCCGCGTTTTTATTGGGAGTATTTTCAAAGCGCATCAATGCCAAAGGAGCGTACACCACCATGGTAGTCGGCTTTATCATAGGCGCCCTCAAGTTGGTTTTGGAACTTAGTAAGAACCATATTTCCGGCGTGCTCTACGACTTCGCCACCATGAACTTTTTATACTTCTGTATACTCTTGTTTGTATTCTCTGTAGTGTTGATGATCATTGTGAGCCTGCTTTCAGAGAAACCAGATGAAGCTCACATCAAGGGTTTAACATTCGCTACCACGGTAGCCGAAGATAAAGCCGCTTCACGTGCAAGCTGGAACAGAAAAGACGTGATCCTGACATGTATTGTACTGATACTTATTATTGGTATTTTCATGTATTTCTCCCCATTGGGAATCGCTAAATAATAATCGTGAATCGGCAGTCGGCAATCGTGAATCAACAATTTACTCACGATTGCCGACTGCCGATTGCCGTTTTACCAGTTATGTTTCGCTATAATAATACAGGCATACGATTCATATTTGCCAGCATCGCATTTTACAAAACCAATACCGATATCTGTCAGGGAAGCATTCCAGCTACCTATACCCAGCAAATGATTTCTATGGCCATAAGATGGATAGCCTTCATCAATGATCAGTGTTTCGATGGCTTCTTTACCGCTTGCTAAACCTGCGGAGAGAGATTCAAAATAATTTTCTTTTTTATTTTTCGTCCAGGCGGGATCTAAGGAATAGCCACTTTGCTGTATAAAGTAATTAATGCCGTAGCCATCGGGATTAACATGACCAAAATAATTACGCCTGGCCATATCCATCGCTTTTGCTTCGGCTACTTTAGCAAGGGTATCATTCCAACGTAAATGGGTTTTGGTAATCGACAGGCTGTCATTCAAATGCAGCGTCTTGTAATAATTTTCGGGATTGCTCCTTATGGTATTAAGATATTCATATGCCTGCCGGGCTTCTTCTTTAACTACAAAAGGATTATTGTTGTAAAAGAAAGACAACAATAGAACCAATGCAGGAACCATGTACGAAATAATTTTCATAAGGAGTGCGGTGTGTGTACTAAATATAAGAATAACCGGGGGCTTTTGCAATACCCCTATGAATATTGGATGTTAAATAATGAATATTAAATATTGAAGTAAAAGTTCCCTCTTATTATATTGAATGTAAATTATTAATATCGAAGTAGAGGCCCTTTAACATTGAATATCGAAGTGCAAGCTCTTCGACATTGGATATTGAAAATTCAACATTCAATATTGCTTCTCGTGATAAAGTCCTTCTTCGCCCGTAGCCAGCGATTGTATAGTAATGTCGTTGTTATTGCCCAGTAGATCGCCCGAAGTCATAACTACCACAGCAACAGGCAGGTCGCTTTTCAGAATGGTATCGCCATCAATGCGGAATGTTTTATTATTGAACTCCAGTTTATCGCCGATGCGATATCCCTGTCCATAAAGCCATTGGTGGCCTTTAATATGGTCAGCGCTTAATGTAGTGCAGCTTAAAATAAGCGGGAATGATACGATCGTTAGAATGGTTTGTGTTTTCATGAGTGCAGGCCTTAATTAAAAAAACACAAGCAAGAACCGGGCCTATTTCTTCACTACTTTTTCAACATCTAACTGTATCATCGCTTCATCGATTGTAAAAGACCATTTACCACCGTCAGTCTTTACGAATAGTTTTAATAGTTGTCCTTCCTTATTCGTCATATCTGTTCCGGTAATGACCAGAGCTTTGTCTTTGTCGTTATATACCCAGTTGCTTTTTTTGAACTGCAGAACTTTTTGGGGAGAATCAATAACAAAAATACCGTCGGTTTTAAAATGAAACTGGGTCTGCAGAAATAGGTTTTCTATCTTTTTGATTTCATCAGGTGAAACCTGTCCCGTTTTATCAGGAACCACTACTTTCGTAACGTTCCAGTCACCGGGAAAATCAGCCTGCGTTTGTGCCTTGCTACTCACAGCAATACCAGCAAACAGTACTACAAGTATAAATTTAAAGTGCGCCATAGTATTGAACGGATTATGGATGTAAAAATAATACAGTCTTATACTATTGTCCAGTGCTTAAATTCAACTTTTAACGTTTCTTATCAATATAAAGTTTCCATGTCCTACATATATACGTTCTCAGTAATAAGTAGTAAGTTGTAAGTAGTAAAGTGTTTATCACTTACAACTTACTACTTAAGAATCACTTACAGTTACCACCGCCAACTACTTCATCAACCGCTGCCTTGAACTGTAACCCAAAATCTTTTTTCTGCTCGCCTACTAGATTCTTAACGAAAATAATGCCCGCATAGTTTCTGCACTTGTCAATATAAGGCCAGGTTCCAAATAAACCGGGGCAGCTTACCACTGTACTTTTACCACTGGCGTCTTCTTCCTGTATCCATTCGCCTAACCCGTAATGAAGACCTTGCGCCAATGCAGGAGTGAATTTTACAGGCAGATCGGTAAACTGTGGTTTTTCCATTTCTTCGATCGCACTTTCACTCAAAATTCTTTTACCTTCAAACATGCCTTTATTAAGAAGCATCGATAAAAAGTTCATATAATCATATGCTGTACTGCGAGCGCCTCCTGAAGGGTCCGGCGCATTGCCACCTTCATCAACAAACGATGTGCCTCTCATTTTCAAAGGCCGCAGCAGCCTTTGCGCAATCAGCTGATCAAAGCTTTTTTTGCTGATCACTTCCAGTACTCTGCCCGCAATATTCAGTCCAATAGTTCCATAATGGAACTCAGTACCTGCATTATTCGAAATTTCCTTCGCTGCAAAGGCGTTCACTTCATCTTCCAGCGTGGCATATTTTTTACGTTGTAATATCTTCAGTAAACTACCTTTTTCGTTCTCAATACCGGTTGTATGCGTAAGACACTGCCTGATAGTAACGTAGCTTTTCATGTATTTATTAAAAACAGGCAGATATTTGGCCACAGGATCATCCAGTTTCAGTTTGCCCTCATCAACAAACATCATTACGAGGGCTGCAGTTAACCATTTGCTGCTGCTGGCAATGGGAGTAGGAGTTTTGCCATTAAATTCGCCCAGGGCCTTTTCATGAATGATTTTACCATCCTTGTATACCAGGATCACCACCTCATTGCCCAACATTTTCTGGTTCTTTTGCAGCAGGGCATCTACCCCGCTAAAATCCGACTGTGCAAAGGAAAACTGAAAGATTAACAGGAAAGCGCAAAAAAGACTGCAGTTGAGACAGATACGGTTGATTTTTAATGACATAAATGCATGAATTTTGGCCTGGATTGTGATTTGATAGTAATACAGAGTTTATTTGAAATAATAGTTACCGGATTGTATATGCTACCTGTGAAGATCGTTTTTTTTACGTTCAGTAATCGCAAAGGGTTGGTTCAACACCGCTATTTCTGATCTGAACATTATGGAAGGCCGCAACAAATCATTCCGTTAACCTGTTTCACTTAAACCTGATAATAAAGAATTTTCAAATTAGCACATTTTCAAATTTTCAAATTAACACGCTATGAACTTAGGAAATTTTACCATAAAGGCAGCAGAAGCCTTTCAGCAGGCACAACAATTAGCGTTTAATTCACAGAACCCGAATATTGAAACAGAACATATTCTGAAGGCGCTCCTCGATCAGGAAGATTCACCCGTTGATTATTTATTAAAGAAAAATAATGTAACGGTCAACCTTCTCGAAAATAAACTCCAGGAGTCTATCAATAAATTGCCTAAAACAACCGGTGATGCCGCTCAAATGGTGAGCCGGGAAGCCAATAATGTAATATTACGGGCAGGATCTGTTTTAAAGCAGTTCGATGATGAATTTATTACGCCTGAACACTTGTTGCTGGCGCTCGTGCAGGGAAATGATTCCACTGCCCGTTTGCTGAAAGAAGCAGGCTTAAACGAAAAAGGCCTTGTGGCAGCCATTAAAGAGCTGCGCAAAGGCGAAACAGTAAAATCCCAAACCCAGGAAACTCAGTTTAATGCACTGAATAAATACGCCCGTAACCTGAACGAACTCGCCCGTCAGGGTAAGCTCGATCCGGTAATAGGCCGTGATGAAGAAATTCGCAGAACCTTACACATTCTGTCGCGTCGTACCAAAAACAATCCCATCCTGGTCGGTGAACCAGGTGTTGGTAAAACGGCTATTGCCGAAGGTATCGCACACAGGATCGTAAATGGTGATGTACCCGAAAACCTGAAAACAAAGATCATTTATGCACTCGACATGGGTCAGCTCATTGCCGGTGCAAAATACAAAGGGGAGTTTGAGGAAAGGCTGAAGGGCGTAGTAAAAGAGGTTACCAATAGCAATGGCGAACTGATTTTGTTCATTGATGAAATTCATACCCTTGTTGGCGCAGGTGGAGGAGAAGGCGCAATGGATGCAGCCAATATCTTAAAACCTGCTCTCGCACGTGGTGAGCTCAGGGCTGTTGGCGCCACTACTTTAAATGAATACCAGAAATATTTTGAGAAAGATAAAGCATTGGAACGCCGGTTTCAGAAAGTAATGATAGATGAACCATCGGTAGAAGATGCAATATCTATTTTGCGTGGTTTGAAAGACCGCTACGAAACGCACCACCATGTGCGCATTAAAGACGAAGCCATTATTGCAGCGGTGGAATTATCAAGCCGGTATATTACCGACCGTTTTTTACCCGATAAAGCCATCGACCTGATTGATGAGGCAGCCGCAAAACTGCGGCTCGAAATGAACTCCATGCCCGAAGAGCTGGATCATTTGGAACGACAAATTCGTCAGCTTGAAATTGAACGGGAGGCGATAAAACGTGAGAATGATGAAGAAAAGCTGAAAGCGTTGAATACCGAAATCGCCAACCTCAGTGTACAAAGGGATACGTTAAAAGCAAAATGGCAGGAAGAGAAAGAACTCGTTGACAAAGTACAGGATGCCAAGGCGAAAGTAGAGCAATTGAAATTACAGGCCGAACAGGCTGAGCGTAATGGTGATTATGGAGCAGTAGCTGAAATACGGTATGGCAAAATCAAAGAGCAGGAAAAACTGATCAGTGAGTATTCCGAAGAATTAAATGCCATCAGCGAAAATAAGCGGTTGATGAAGGAAGAAGTAGATGCAGAAGATATTGCCGAAACAGTGGCTAAAGCCACCGGTATACCGGTAACACGTATGTTGCAGAGTGATAAGGAGAAACTCCTGCACCTTGAAGAAAAATTGCATGAACGCGTGGTTGGGCAGGATGAAGCGATTACCGCTGTGGCTGATGCCATTCGCAGAAGCAGGGCGGGTTTAAATGATCCCAGAAAGCCGATTGGTTCATTTATCTTTTTAGGTACAACGGGCGTAGGTAAAACCGAACTGGCCAAAGCACTGGCCGATTACCTGTTCGACGATGAAAGCCTTATGACCCGTATCGACATGAGCGAATACCAGGAAAAACATACAGTAAGCCGTTTGATAGGCGCCCCTCCCGGATATGTAGGATATGAAGAAGGCGGGCAACTTACAGAAGCTGTACGTCGTAAACCTTATAGCGTGGTATTGCTCGATGAAATTGAAAAGGCGCACCCCGATGTATGGAACATATTGCTGCAGGTGCTCGACGACGGTCATTTAACAGACGGCAAAGGCCGCGTGGTGAACTTTAAGAACACCATCATAATTATGACCAGCAATATCGGTAGCCAGCTCATACAGGATGCATTTGAAGATGTAACAGAACAGAATGTTGACAAAGCGCTTGAACGGGCAAAGATTGAAGTGATGAATTTACTGAGACAAACCATCAGACCGGAATTTTTAAACAGGGTAGATGAGATCATTATGTTCAAGCCATTGATGCGCAAAGAGATCACAGGTATTGTTCAAATACAATTGAACCACCTGAGAGATCTGGTAGCTAAAAACGGTATCGATCTGCGCTTTAGCAATTATGCACTCGAATATCTGGCAGAACAGGGATTTGATCCGCAATTCGGAGCAAGGCCATTAAAACGATTAATTCAAAAAGAGATAATTAATCCGTTGAGTAAGAGAATATTGGCAGGTGATGTTGACAAAGGTAAACCGGTGATGGTAGATGTGTTCGATGGAGTAGTAGTGTTTAGAAATGAAACACCGGAAAAGGTTCGGTAATTCAATCCCGCCGCTCAGGACAGAGAAGAAAATGAATAGTTAAAAGATTGGAAAGAATGGAAATAGGAAACCTTATATAAAGTAAATTGTTATAATTCAAAACCCTGCCAGGTCAACTGATTGGTTGTGAGTTCAGTGTTTTTGCAGACTGGCAGATTTGGTGTGAAATTGAACAGGTAATTAAATTTTATAACCAGGCCACTCTGCAACACAGGGTGGCTTTTTTAATCAATGTATTACCAGTAAGGAGACGTTATGGCAATTAAAAGTGATAAAAACAAAGAGATTATTCCTACAAAAAATTTATGGACAGGCGATCCCGATGCACGGGTTAGCCTCGTATTATTTGGTGATTATGAAAGTGATGAATGCGCCAAAGCGCATAGGGTAATTCTGAAACTGCTTGACGCTTATCATAACAAGATCAGGTTCAATTACCGGCACTTTCCATTAACCCAAATTCACCAGCACGCGCATAAAGCAGCTGAGGCAGCCGTAGCTGCAGCCCAGGAAGGCAAATTCTGGGAGATGCACAATTTGTTGTACAATCACCCTCACCGCCTGGGAACCATCAGTTTGAGAGAATATGCGCGGGAAGTAGGTGTAACCAGCAAGAACTTCCTGCCCGATCTGGTAGAAAGTAAATACGGCTGGACCGTAAGGACCGATTTATTAGAAGGATTGAATAAAGGTGTACGCAATGTACCCACCTTATTTATAAACGACAGGCTTTACGAAGGACGTTTCAGTCAGCCTGAAATATCTAAGGCTATTGACATGGAATTTCATGCAAAGCGTCCCAAGCGGGCTTGAGTCAAGTCAGAAAGACCGAAAGTTGGAAAGTCGGAAAGTAAGAGCTATCTATCTTGCTTTCGGACTTTCGGTCTTTCCGACTTTCCCGACTTAAAAAAAGAAAGGCAGTGTAGAAACACCGCCTCGAATGAATGAATGAATGATTGCTTGCCATAAGAAAAACAAAGATCAATGGCAGTTACGGATGGATTCGAACCACCGTAAAAGGTTTTGCTTACCTCCGCCTTGCCCCTCGGCCACGTAACTCGTGAAAAAGTATTTATTGTTTTGGGTCCAGCTTTATCAACTGATATTGCGATGCATCGATAATGCGTATCTTTTTCTGTTTGAAAGTTGGATGTTCAACGATCAGTGTAACCGGTAACTGCTGCCACGTAGAAATAGTGAATACGCCTTTTGCATTGGTAAGGGCTTCTTCTTCTCCCGACACTATATATACATAAGCGTTTTCAATCTGCCTGCCCGTAGTGCTGTTGGTAATAGCACCTTCAATGGTAGAAGGCCGTCCGGGAAATATCTCTGATGTATTGAATATTAATACAGGTAAAGCAATCAGCCAGCTTTTATGATTTGCCGATCTCATGCGTATAATAATTGATGTTAAAAAGAATATTTAAAGCCTAAGGAGCTTTTCAACATCGTGCTTTTGAATACAGATATGCCATAGCATCGGAATTACAATGCAATGATACAGCAAATTAATAAGTCTACAAAATAGGTGGACTAAATAATTTTAAAATTCCTGCAGCCGCATTTACAAACAAAAGGCTTTTGCTTTTGCAACCAATAATTAGGGGTGTGTTATTGGATTGTTAAACGAATAGAAAGGTTTAAACCACACAAAAAAAAACTGGTCTGCACACAGGTGAATTTGATTAGTTAAAAATGATGAAAGGCAGTGTGGGCGTGGCGTACGGCGTTTTTCTCAATAGCGTTGGTTAATCAAAAAATTTTTTTCTTTTCCACTTTATCCATGCGGGCACGAAAGTTGTTTGTGCCATTTCCCGAAGTTTTTCAATTCAAAACAATAAGTATTATGAAAGCAATGCGAAACCTGGGTAAGATTATGATGATTGCATTTGGAGGTGCCATCATCTTCTATGCCTGCTCAAAAGAAAGTTCCGGTGGTAACAATTCAACTGTTCCTGCCGGTAAGCAACAAGTAAATCTTTATTTAACCGACGGTCCCTCTTTTTTCGACAGTGTAAAAATTGATATCAAATCTGTAAAGTTCCTGATTGATACCTGCGATAAATCGCGCAGACATCATGATGACAACGACACAGTAAAGAATTGTGGCGTGTGGGATTCAGTGAGCATCGCACCTGGTGTATATAATCTGCTCAGTCTGCGTAATGGTATCGATACCTTATTGGCCAGTGGTAACCTTACTGATGGCAGCATCAGAAAGATCGTTATTACACTCGGTACAAACAACTCCCTGGTTAAAGACAGTGTAACTTATCCTTTGCATTTGATTTCAAATCAAATTGTAATCAGACTCGGTGGTAACGAGTGGGAAAACTTCCAGACCGGCAAATACCGCCTGTGGCTCGATTTCGATTGTGGCCGTTCAATTATACGGTTACGCGATGGAAGTTTCTATCTCAGTCCGTTCATTCGTGCATTTATTGTTAAAGAAACCGGCGTTGTAAAAGGTGTAATTAAGCCTGCTGCTGCATGGCCTGTAGTTACAGTTTATAATGGCACTGATACAGCTTATGCATTGCCTTTCGGCGATGGCCAATTTAAAGTGCGCGGTTTGAATACAGGCACCTATTCTGTTTTTGTAAATGGTTCCAATGGCTACCAGGATACAACCATCACCAACGTATCTGTAACTGTAGGCAAAGAAACAGATCTCGGAACAATCACATTGCACAAGTAATTTAATTAGTGTAAAGTCGAAAACCATCCATATGACCCTGGCAGCTTAATTGTTGCCGGGGTTTTTTTGTTACCTTTGCCGCTTCAATTTACTTATGCTTCTTTATAAAGAATTTACATTTGATTCGGCGCACTTTTTACCGAATGTACCAGACGGTCATAAATGCAAGAACATTCATGGCCATACCTATCGTTTACGTGTTTGGCTAAAAGGAAAGCCCGATGAAAAGTTAGGATGGATAATAGATTTTGCAGCGCTCAAAAGTATAATCAAACCGGTCGTAAACCAGCTTGATCATAAGCTCATGAATGATATTCCCGGCCTTCAAAACCCTACCTGCGAGCTCATTGCCGTATGGATCTGGGATAATCTGAAGCCGGCGCTGCCCGCCATGCATCGTATTGAACTGCATGAAACACCCACCTCAGGCGTTATTTACGAAGGGGAGTAGTTTACGCTTCGTGCTTGCTGAAAAAATTATCCAGCGACAGCGGACCTCCTCCTTCTACAAGGAAGAACATCAGTAATAGTAATAATATCAGGGCGAAGGGCAGTTCAAAAGAGCCAAATGATTCCCTTCTGGTATTGATAAATATAATGGCTCCCATTAAGATCGGGATCTGCAACACTACAGCCCACCGGGTTAGTAAGCCGATAATAATAAGGAAACCACCCAGCAGGTGTGCCCAGGTTATACCTATTACTATCCAGTCGGCCCGGTTGGCAACCAGGCTGCCTCTTACCAATTCTTCCAATGAGGAAGTGTTAGCTAAAAAGGAAATCCCTTTTGCAAAAAGACAAAGGCCTAATAATACCCGTACGACTACCAGCCAACGGGGATGATGCGTAAGGCTCCACCGGTTAATTTGTTGAAGTGTACCCATGGCAGGAAAATTTAAAGTTTTGCCCTTTATCTGTTTCAAAACTTCAAATGCATAAAAAGAGCATGTCTAATTCACTCTAAAGTTACACCATTACGGAGCGGTTTCCACGTTAAAAAATCAGCTGCTCAAATCCATTATAAATCAATTGTATGCTGAAATAATATTTGCAAATAATGCGTTTTTGGCAAATTATTGGATATTTATCGTTTCGTATTTTATAAGTCACACAATCAGGCCGCCCTTCGGGCCTTCTGTTTAAACAAAATCAATTACCATGAAGAAATCTGCCCTGATCAGGACAGGCTCATTATCCGCACTCCCGCTTACCATTTTATTGCTAACTATTTGTAAACCAGGCGATGCCAATGCACAAACAGGCGTCACCAGCAGTGGTATCAGTACCGCTATGAAAAATGACACAGACGTTAAAGTAGTTGCAGTTCCCCAACTGGTTCTGGATAGCGCTTTATACGATTCAATAAACGTAAAACTGGCCAATGGCGACCAATCGGGCAAATGGCCTGTGAAAGGAGCCTACCCCAAAGCAGGCGCTCTATTGCCTTTTAACCGCATTGTGGCCTATTACGGTAATTTTTATTCAAAACAGATGGGTGTGCTGGGCCAATATCCGCAGGACGAAGTAATTGAAAAATTAAAGGCAGAATGTAAGAAATGGCATGCTGCTGATACTACCCTGGAAGTAATTCCTGCCGTTCACTATATCGCTGTTACTGCACAAGGCAGCCCCGGCAATGGTGGTAAATATCGCCTGCGTATGCCTTTTAGCCAGATAGATAAAGCGCTCGCCATGGCTAAAAAAATCAATGGCTTATTGTTCCTTGATGTACAGGTTGCTTTAAGTAACCTGGAAGCTGAAATACCCCAACTGGAGAAATACCTCAAAATGCCCAATGTGCATTTGGGCATTGACCCTGAATTTTCCATGAAAACGGGTAAAAAGCCCGGTTCAGTCATCGGTACCATGGATGCCGAAGATATTAACTGGACTTCTAATTACCTCGCTAAGCTGGTTAAAGACAATAACCTTCCTCCCAAA
>Ga0105239_10001401_pt1 | contig 32259 bp, 29 predicted proteins | sample KBSC44metaG_FD_92761 | JGI IMG/M metagenome (GOLD analysis project Ga0105239, IMG submission 92761) | Corn rhizosphere microbial communities from Kellogg Biological Station, Michigan, USA - KBS C4-4 metaG | ecosystem: Host-associated > Plants > Roots > Rhizosphere > Soil | place: Michigan, USA...
CGTCGTACCCCGGCGCCGGCGGCCACGGCGCGCGGTGAGCTAGCCACGGATCTCGGGCACTCGACGGTGGACAGCTCACCGGCGCGGCCGCCCCACCGCCCACGCCGGTGTCGCAGCCACCGTTGGGCGGGCCGAAACCGTGGACAGCTCACCGCCCCGGCCGGCCCACCGCCCACGCCGGTGTCGCAGCCACCGTTGGGTGGTACGAAACGGTGGACAGCTCACCGGCGCGACCACCCCTCCGCCCACGCCGGTGTCGCAGCCACCGTGGGGCGGCATGAAACGGTGGACAGCTCACCGCCCCGGGCCGGAGCCGCCCGGGGAGCGGCCGGGGCAGCGCCCCTTCGGTAGCGTGCGCGCGTGACGTCGCTCATCGAGCTCCGGGTCCTCGAGGGCCCGAACCTCTACTTCCCCCGCGCCGCCATCAAGCTCACGCTCGACATCACGGGGCTGGCGTCGGCCCCCACGCCCACGGCGCAGCGCCTGGCGCGCCGGATCGGGCTCGGGGGCGCTCGGCCGGGGGAGCCGGACACGGGGTTCCGGCAGCGGTTCGCACTGCGTGCGGTGGCGCGTCTGGTGCGCGCGATCGCCCACGAGTCGGGCTCGGTGCGGCTCGCCGTCCGGGTCCGCCCGACCAGCGACCCACACCTGATCGTGGTCGCGTACCCGTGGCGGCACCGCGATCGTGCGCAGGTGATGGCGCGCGGGGTGGCGGACGTCCTCGACGCCGTACCGGCGGAGGACGTCGAGGACGCCGTGAGCCACGCGGCCGAACGCGTCGTGGCGTCGCCGGAGGGCGAGGGGCCGCACACGATCACCCCGGAGATCCCGGTCGTGGCCGTCACCGGCACCAACGGAAAGACCACGACCAGCCGGATGATCGCCCACATCGCGCGGACGGCGGGCAAGGTCGTCGGCTGGTCCAACACCGACGGCATCTACCTCGACGGTGAGCTCGTGGAGGCCGGCGACTACTCCGGCCCGGGCGGTGCCGGACGCGTCCTGGGTCTGCCCGGCGTGCAGTTCGCGGTCACCGAGACGGCACGGGGCGGCATCCTGCTCAAGGGCATCGGACTGACCCGGAACGACGTCTCGGTGGTGACCAACGTCAGCGCCGACCATCTCGGGCTGCAAGGCATCGACACCCTGGACCAGCTCGCCGAGGTGAAGGCGGTGGTGCCTCGCATCACGCGCCGACGCGGGTGGTCGGTCCTGAACGGCGACGACCCGCGCGTCTACGCGATGCGCAACGTGATCCGGTCCCGCCCGTGGGTGTTCTCCCGTGACCCGAACTCGCCGGCGATCCGCGAGACCCTCGACGCCGGGGGCCGCGCGACCACCGTCATCGACGGCTGGGTCTCGGTGCTGCGGCCGCGGGCCGACCCCGATCCGCTGATCGAGCTCACCGACGTCCCGATGACCCTGGCCGGGCTCTCCCGGTTCAACGTCGAGAACACGCTCGCCGCCGCCTCTGCCGCGCTGGGGGCCGGACTGTCCCGCCGTACCGTCATCGAGGGGCTGCGTTCGTTCCGGCCCGACGCCGAGCACAACCCGGGACGGATGAACATCTTCACCGTGCCGGTCGAAGGTGGCCACGCCACGGTGGTCATCGACCTCGCCCACAACGAGGCGGGCCTCGAGGCGCTGCTGGAGGTGATGGCGGGGCTACGACGTACCGGCGCCCGCCTGCTCCTGGGTCTCGGTGCGGTCGGCGACCGAACCGACGACCTGATCGGCCGGCTCGGTGAGATCGGCGCGATGGGCGCCGACGTCGTGGCGATCGGCCACAAGGAGCGCTACCTCCGAGGCCGGACCCTGCAGGAGCTCGAGGGGCTCCTGCGCGACGGCGCCGCCCGCGTCGGCGTCACGGACGTCGCGGCGTACGCCACCGAGGTCGACTGCCTCGCCGCCCTGGTCGAGCAGGCCCGGTCCGGCGACGTCGTGGGCCTGATGTGCCACGCGCAGCGGCAGCGCGTGTACGACTGGATCGCCGAGCACGCGGGCACCGGCGACACTCCCCAGCAGCTGGGGGAGAAGGTGCGCGCGGCCCGGGCGTGAGGGTCAGCGCACCAGCAGTGGCTCGAGCAGCCGGTGGGGCTCGCGCAGCGCCACCGAGACCGGGTCGTCTCGGAGCGTGGGGTCGGCCCCCGGGCCGGGGCGCACCTCCACGTCGGCCGGCGCCGGGAAGCCCCCGCACGTCTCGCAGCGTCCGTCGCTCGCCATCTCACCGCAGCCGACGTGGCGGTACAGACGCCGCGGCCGCCCCGGCGTCGTACGCCGCTCGCCCCACTGGCCGAGCGCGAAGAGGGCGGGCCACAGCCCCAGCGCCTCCTCGGTCAGCGCGTACTCGGGATGCCCGTCCCCGGCCCGGGTCAGCAGGCCGTCGGCCACCAGGGCCTCGAGCCGGGTGCTCAGGACGGCCCTGGAGATGTCGAGGTGGGCCTGGAAGTCGGAGAAGCGGCGTACCCCGAAGAACGCGTCGCGCAGGATCAGCAGCGTCCAGCGCTCGCCCACCACCTCCAGGGAACGCGCCAGGGAACAGTCCTGCCGCGCGTAGTCGGTGCCGAGAGGCATCGGTCCTCCATCCGGACGTCACGAGACGGTGTGGTCTGTTGACCAGACTACATGCTACCGTGCTCTGGTTCGATCATCAGACCAATGGAGCTCTCGTGGACACCACCCGCCGTACCCTGCTCAGCGCCTCGCTCGGCACGCTCGTCGCGATGATCGCGTTCACCGCGCCGCTGTCGACGGTCAACCCGACCGTGGCCGGGCTCGACGCCGGCGTCGCCGGGCGCACCTGGATCCTCAGCTCGATGAGCATCGGTCTCGGTGCGTTCCTGCTCACGGCCGGGCGGGTCGCCGACGACTACGGACGACGCCGCACCTTCGTGGCCGGAGCGCTGCTCCTCGCGGCCGGAGCCCTGGTGGCCGCCGTCGCCGGCGACGTGGTGGTCTTCGTGCTCGCCCGGGTCGTGCAGGGCATCGGCGGAGCCGCCCTGGTCGCGGCCAGCCTCGGCATGCTGGCCGTGACGTTCCCCGACCCTCGGCGCCGGGCGCACGCCACCGGAGTCTGGGGCGCCAGCCTCGGCGCCGGGATCGCGGTCGGTCCGCTGCTCTCGTCCGGGCTGACGTTGCTCAGCTCCTGGCGCGACGTGTACGTCGTCCTGGTCGCGGCCGCCGTGCTGCTCGCCGTCACCGCCCGCGGGTGCAACGAGTCCCGAGCCGCCGATGGTGCGCGGCTGGACCTGCCGGGCGTGACCGTGCTCGCGCTCGGGATGAGCGGGCTGCTGGCCGGCCTCACCGAGGGCCGCGAGGGCTGGGGGAGGCCGCTCGTGGTCGGTCTGCTCGTGGCCGGCGTCGTCCTGCTCGCGGGCTTCGTCGCCGTCGAGCTCCGCTCCGATCACCCGATGATCGACCTCGGCCTGTTCCGTCGACCGGCGTTCGCGGCGGTCACGCTCGCCGCCGCCGCGAACGGCGCGGGCGTCATCGCCCTCCTGTCCTACCTCTCCGGCTTCCTGGGGGCCGCGTACGGGCGGTCCGCCTGGAGCGCGGCCTGGCTGATGCTGGCCTGGTCCGTGCCGAGCGTGATCACCGCGCTCGCGGCGCGTCGGCTCCCGGAGCGATGGACCGGGCGCGCCCGGATGGCCGGAGCGCTGTCGTTGATGGGCATCGGTCTGGCGATGCTGGCCGGCCTCTCCGCAGGCAGCGGCGCGGGCCGCTTCGTGCCCGGGCTGCTCGTGGCCGGCGTGGGCAGCGGGTTCCTGAACGCCGCACTCGGTCGTGAGAGCGTCGCCAGCGTCCCGGCCGGCCAGGCCGGGCTCGGCAGCGGGGCGAACAACACCGCGCGCTACCTCGGGTCCGCGCTGGGCGTGACCATCGTCTCGGTGGTGGCGGCGCCGTCAGGAGTGCCGACACCCGCGTCCCTGGTCGCCGGCTGGAACCAGGCCGCACTGGTCACCGCCGCGGTGAGCCTGCTGGGGGCGGTGGGGGTCGCCTGGGTGGGCGAGCGTGCCGTGGCGGCGGAGCCGGTCGCGGAAAACCCGTCGCCGCAGGAGGCCGACGCGGCCTAGGGTCGCAGCCATGGTCACGTACCTGGTGATGGTCCGTCGTGGCCGCGGCTCCGCCGCGGCGCTGGGGGTGGCACCCGCTCACGGCTGAGTGGGCCGCCCGTGTGGTCGACGCCGCTCCGGTGCGCCCCGGAGACGTCGTCGTCGACCTCGGCGCCGGTGACGGCGCGCTGACCGGCCCGCTCGCGCGGGCCGGCTGCCGAGTGCTCGCCGTGGAGCTCCACGCACGCCGCGCCGCCGGCCTCCGCGAGCGGTTCGAGGGAAGTCGGGTCGCGGTGCTCGAGCTGGACTCCGACGAGTTCCGCTGGCCCGGCCACCCGTTCCGCGTCGTCGCGAACCCGCCGTACGCCGGGATCAACGCGCTCGTGCGCGCCTTGCTCATGCTCCCGCAGCTGCGCTCGGCGGATCTGGTGGTGGCCGAGCACGCGGCTCGCGGGCTGCTCCGGCGCTACCCGGACCGCCTCCAGCCGGGCCTCCGAGTCCCGTGCCGGGCCTTTCGCAACCGGCCGCCCGCGGGCGCTCGGGTGCTCCGGATCCGCGCCTGATGTGGACCAGTCACATACCGGTGAACTGGCCCATCTCTCTGGTCCGGATGTCGCCTACGGTGGAGCCATGACCACTCAGCAGGACCTCCGCCACCAGATCCCCGCCCGGCTCGACGTCGACGCCGCCGTCCCGTCGTACAGCAAGGCGATGAGTCACCTCGACACCACCGCCACGCGCGAGCTCGACCGGGTCGGCTTCCCGGCCGGTCTCCGCGAGCTGGTCCGGCTGCGCGCCTCCCAGATCAACGGATGCGCATACTGCGTCGACACCCACAGCGCCGACGCCGCGTCCGCCGGTGAGTCGGCCCAGCGCATCAACGCGGTGGCCGTCTGGAACGAGTCGCCCTTCTTCACCGAGCGCGAGCGCGCTGCCCTGCGGTTCACCGAGGTGGTGACCCGCGTCGCCGAGACGCACGTCCCGGCCGAGGAGTACGACGCCGTCGCGGCGCACTGGTCGCCGGACGAGGTCGGCGCCCTGCTCGCACTCATCGTCACCATCAACGCCTGGAACGGGTTGGCCGTCGCGTCCCGGGCCTGGGAGCCGGTCCTGGTCGACTGAGCGCCTCCGACGCTGCCGGCGTGGAGCTCCACGTCACCTGGGAAGGTCCGGGCGGCCCTGACGGCAGGGTCGCCCGGATCTACCGGGCTGTGCGCGAGGCGGTCCTCGACGGACGACTCGCCACCGGCGACCGCGTCCCGGCGAGCCGCGACCTGGCCGGTCAGCTCGGGGTGGCCCGGGGTACGGTCACCGCGGCGTACGACCGCCTGACCGCGGAGGGCTTCCTCGAGAGCCGTCCCGGGTCGGGCACCTACGTGGCCGACGTGTCGCTCGAGGTTCCGGACCGCGGATCGGGTCGACGCGCCCGGGCCGGGGCGGTGCGCCCACTTCCGCTGTGGGACGAGGACCCCAGGCCCGCCGCTCCGCGCAGCCGCCGCCTGCACGACCTCGCGATCGGTCTGCCCGACCCGGCGCTGTTCCCGCTGGAGGTGTGGCGACGACTGGTGTCCGCGCAGCTGCGCCGTTCGCGCCTGGAGGAGGCGACGTACGGCGGGCGTGGGTCGTTCCGCCTGCAGAGCGAGATCGCGCGGTTCCTCGGGCTGTCGCGGTCCGTCGTGGCCTCCGCGGAGGACGTCGTGGTCACCGCCGGAGCCCAGCAGGCGATCGATCTCGTGGCCCGGGTGTTGGTCGCTCCCGGGACCGTCGTGGCCGTCGAGGACCCCGGGTACGGCGCGGTCCACCGGCTCCTCGAGACGCACCGCGCCGCCGTTCGCGGCGTACCGGTCGACGACGAGGGCCTGGTGGTCGACGCCCTGCCCCCCGACGCGAGGCTGGTCTACGTCACTCCGTCGCACCAGTTCCCGACCGGGGTGCCGATGTCGCTGAGCCGCCGCGCCGCGTTGCTGCGCTGGGCCGCCGCGAACGACGCGGTGGTCATCGAGGACGACTACGACAGCGAGTACCGCTACTACCGGCAGCCGGTCGAGCCGCTGCAGAGCCTCGACCGTGACGGCCGGGTGGTCTACGTCGGCACGTTCTCCAAGTCGCTGCTGCCGGCGTTGCGGACCGGCTTCCTGGTGCCGCCGCGGTCGCTGACGCCCGCCCTGCGCGAGGCGAAGCGGGTCACCACCTGGGAGGGCGACCTGACCACGCAGGGGGCGCTCGCGGAGTTCCTGGCCGAGGGCCACCACGCCGCCCACGTCCGTCGCGCCACTCGTGTCTACCGGGAGCGGCGCGGCCTGGTCCTCGACGGGCTGGCGGGTCTCGACGACGTGCTCCGTGTCGTCCCCTCGGTCGCCGGCCTGCACGTGTGCGCGCGCTTCCGTGACGAGGCGACCGACGACCGAGCCGTCGTCGCCCGTGCCGCGGCGCGCGGCGTCCGGACGGAGGCGCTGTCGGACCACCACCGCGACCAGCCCCCGCGGCCCGGCCTGGCGATCGGGTACGCCGGCATCCGGGCAGAAGACATCCCGGACGCGATGGCACGGTTGGTGAGCGCCGTACGCGGTCGTGCGTCCTAGGCGGTCGGGACCACCTCGACGGCCTCGGACGGCGTGTAGTCGGGGTCGGCGGCGGGCGCGTCGGGGTTCTCCCCGGATCCTGCCTGGGCCTGGTGGGACCAGGTCTCGAGCTCGCTCATGACGCGCCCGTGCTGGTCGACGCAGATCACGACGAGGTCGCCGCGGTTGGCGCGTGAGAGAGCGTGCCGGACGGCGTCGATCTCCTCCAGCACCACCTCGACCTGCTTGCAGCGGGCTCCCTCGGACATCGCCTTGCGGACGCCCTCGGCCACGAGGTCCGATGTCTCGCCGCGCTCGCGCCCCCGCAGCTGGTCGTCCTCGCGGACGATCAGGACGTCGAAGTGTGCTGCTGCCACCGCACCCAGCTCTCGCATGTCCTCGTCGCGACGGTCGCCGGCGGTGGCCACGACGCCGATCCGCGAGAGGCGGCCGAGGTCGGACGAGGCCGAGAGGGACTCGCCGACGCGGTCGACGAAGTCGCCGAGCATCCGCATGCCCGGGGCGTTGTGGCAGTAGTCGACGATGACGTGCACGCCGTTCACGTCGACCTCGTTGAGGCGACCGGGGGACAGGTAGTAGTTCGTCGAGAAGGAGCGCATGCCCTGCCGGATGTCGTGGAGAGGTGCTCCGGCCGCGAACGCCGCGGCGGCGGCCGCGAGCGAGTTCTGGACGTTCATCCGGGCCCGGCCGTTGAAGGTCGCGGGCAGCAGGTGGGTCCACGCGAGCTGCATCTCGCGGTGTCCGTGCTTGACCACGATCATCTCGCCGCGGTCGGACGGGTTGAGGACCAGCGCCTTGCCGCCGCGACGGCAGTGCGCCTCGATCATCTCCCGTACCTCGGAGCCCGGCTCGTCCATGGAGAACCACACGACCTGGCCCGAGCACCGGCGCCGCATCTCCCGGACCAGGCGGTCGTCGGCGTTGAGCACGGCGTGCCCGTCGCGCGGCACCGCCTCGACCACGACGGCCTTCACGTCCGCCAGCTGCTCGACGGTGTCGATGCCGCGCATCCCGAGGTGGTCGGGCTGGACGTTGAGGACGACGGCGACGTCGTTCCGCTCGTAGCCCAGACCCTCGCGCAGGATGCCGCCGCGGGCCACCTCGAAGACCGCGAAGTCGACACGCGGGTTCTGCAGGACCATCCGCGCGCTGCGCGGCCCGGACGCGTCGGCCTTGATCAACAGCCGCTCGTCGATGACGACGCCATCGGTGGACGTCATCCCGACCTTGCGTCCCATGCCCTTGAAGATGTGGCTGATCATCCGCGCCGTCGTGGTCTTCCCGTTGGTGCCGGTCACCGCGACGATCGGGATGCGCGACGACGCGCCCGGTGGGAAGAGCATGTCGACCACCGGCTTGGAGATGAACTGGGGCTCGCCGATCGTCGGGTGGGTGTGCATCCGGAACCCCGGGGCGGCGTTCACCTCGCAGATCGCGCCGCCGGTGTCGCGCACCGGCTGGGTGATGTCGGGGCAGATGAAGTCGATGCCCGCGATGTCGAGCCCGATCATCCGGGCCGCCTCCTCGGCGATCTCGACGTTCTCGGGGTGTGCCTCGAAGGTGCGGTCGATCGAGATGCCGCCGGTCGACATGTTGCCGGTGAGGGCGAGCTTCACGGTCTCGCCCTGGGCCGGGACCGACTCGAGGGTGTGTCCCTGGCTCTCCAGCACCTCCTGGGCCGCGGCGTCGACCTTGATCCTGGTCAGCACCTTCTCGTGCCCGACACCCCGCCGAGGATCGGCGTTGGTGAGGTCGACGAGCTCGCGCACGGTGGACCTGCCGTCGCCGGTCACCGACGCCGGCACGCGCTCGGCGATGGCCACCATCCGGCCGTCGATGATCAGGCAGCGGTAGTCCTTGCCGGTGACGAAGGACTCGACGATGCAGGTGCCGCGGCGGGACTGCTCCTCGGCGACCGGAAACGCGTCGCGCACCTCGTCGTCGTTCTGCAGGTCGAGGCAGACGCCACGGCCGTGGTTGCCGTCGAGCGGCTTGACCACCACGGGGTACCCGATACGTCGCGCCGCGGCCACCGCGCCGTCGGCGCTGCGCACCGACTCCTGCCTCGGCACCGGCAGCCCGGCCGCGCCCAGGAGGCGGGTGGTCAGGTCCTTGTCCGAGGCGATGTCGACGGCGATCGAGCTGGTCTCGGAGGTCATCGTGGCCCGGATGCGCTTGGCGTGGACGCCCTGACCGAGCTGGACCAGGGAGTACTGGTTGAGCCGGATCCACGGGATGTCACGACTGACGGCCTCGTCGAGGATCGCCTGCGTCGAGGGACCGAACGCCGTGCGCTCGGCCCGGATGATGAAGCTCTCGAGCTCGCTGTCCCAGTCGAAGTCCGGGTCGGCCTGTACCAGGTGGTTGACCAGCCGGGCCGCGAGCCGACCCGCCGCGAGCCCGACGTTCTCGTCGACGTAGCCGTAGATGACGTTGTAGCGGCCGGGCTCGCCCTTGACCCCCCGGGTCTTGCCTCGGCGGATGTCGTGCCCGACGACCTGCTGCAGGGCGAGTGCGCAGTGCTCGGTGACGTGCCCGAGCCAGGTGCCCTCGTGGAGCCGTTCGACGAAGCCGCCCTTGCGCCCGCGCGAGCACGAGTGACGGGCCAGACCGGGCAGCGCCCCGAGAAGGTGCTCGGTGAAGCCCGGGAGCTTGTCGGTGGGGTAGTCCTCCAGCCCGCCCAGGTCGACGACCAGGTGGATCGCCCGGTCGTAGGACCAGATGTTCGGGCCGCGGTAGACGCGGGTCTCGACGATCTCGAGGTCGGGGGTCGGGCGTTCGGTCACCGGGGGTCTCCGTCCTGCTCCTCGCGAGAGGGCTGTCGGTCGGCAGTGTCACGGCCAGTCTTGCGATTCGTGCGCTTGCGGGCCAGACGCCTCCGCAGGTGGGTCGGACCCACGTCACCGGCCGCGATGGCGAGCGTCAGCTGGCGGAGGTCGGCCTCCGCGTCGGCGATCTCGGCGGCGTCCGCGGCGGACACCTTCGGCGAGTGTCCGAGCAGGGTCCGCCCGGTGAGGTCGTACGCCGCCCCGGCCGGCAGGACGTGCAGGAGGATCCCGCTGGCCAGGAGCGGCGAGGACCGCTTGGCCTCGTAGGAGTTCGTGACCAGTTTGGCGGGGTCGAGGATCGTGACGGCCCCGTGGCCGGACACGCGGAGCACCTCGTGGCCGTCCTCGAGCGTCACGGTCGCGCAGGTGTCCTCGTCGACGCCGATCCCGAGCAGCTGCGGTGACTGGGACACGATCATCAGCAGGCGTCCGTAGCGGTTGCGCTGGTCGAAGTGCTGGTCGATGACCGTGGTGTCGAGGAGCCCGAGCCCGGCCGCCACCTGGGTCATCCGCTGCTTCGGGGTCCCGCCGCCGGGTCCGAAGGCCACCATGTGCGACGACTGGATGCTCGCTCCGGCCGAGGTGCCTGCGACGACGGCGCCGCGCTCGTGGGCCCGGACCACGGCGTCACCGACGGGGGTGCCGCAGATGACGGCCGAGAGCTTCAGCTGGTTGCCGCCGGTCATGAAGACGGCGGTCGCCTCGTCGACCAGCCTCACCAGGTCGGGGTCGTGGGCCTCCTCGCGTGTCTCGGGGCGACAGGCGGTGACCGAGCCGGCGCCCAGCCGCCGGAACAGCGCGTCGTACACCTCGACGACCCCGTGACCGAGGCTCGAGGCGGTCGGGATGACCACGATCCGCGCACCGGCTCCGCCCGCCACGGCGACGAAGTCGGTGAGGATGGTGCGCCGGCGGAGCTTGTCCTCGGCGCCGCCGATGATCATCAGCGGACCCGGCCCGGCGCGGTCCGGGCTGGGTCGGCCGGCCGGTTGGTGCTGCTCGTCGGTGACCTCCGGCATGACAGGGAAGGCTAGCCGGTGCCAGAGTGCGCGTGTGAGCGTGCAGCCGGAACCGGGAGCGCGCCGACTCGTGGTGATGCGCCACGCGAAGGCCGAGCCAGGTGGCGAGACCGACGCCGTGCGCGAGCTGGCGCAGCGCGGCTGGAACGACGCGCTCGCGGCCGGGCGCTGGCTGGCCGGGAGCGGGATCACGCCCGATGCCGCGCTGGTGTCCTCCGCGCGCCGTACCAGGTCGACCTGGCTGGCCGTGGCCGAGGGCGGCTCCTTCGAGGCGGACGCGACGTACTCCGACAGCCTCTACACCGCCGGTCCCGAGACCGCGCTCGACCTGGTCCGCGAGACCGACGACGCGGTGACCTCGCTGCTGGTCATCGGCCACAACCCGACCATGGCCTACCTCGCCCAGCTCCTCGACGACGGCAGCGGTGACGAGGAGGCCCACCGGGAGATGGCGGTCGGCTTCCCGACCTCGGCCCTGGCCGTCTTCGAGGTGACCCAGTCGTGGGCCTCCCTCGACCTGGCCTCCGCCCGCCTCGTCGCCTTCCACGCGGGTCGAGCCTGATCGTCCCCATCAAGACCGTCGCCGGGGCCCCACCGGGGACCCGGGCGCGGCGACCGATGTGATGGGGACCTACCCCAGCGGCGGCGCCGGCGTGACGACCCCGTGCTCGAGGTCCAGCGCCTCGATCTCCTCGCGGCTGATGCCGAGGAGGTACATGATCGCGTCGAGGTAGGGCACGTTCATCGTGGTGTCCGCGGCCTCCTGGACCAGTCCCTTGGCGTTGTAGGCGATGCCGAGGCCGGCGATCTCCAGCATGTCGAGGTCGTTGGCGCCGTCACCGATGGCCACCACGGACTCGACGGGCACGCCGACCTCACCGGCGAAGTAGCGCAGCGCCTCGGCCTTGCCGGCCCGGTCGAGCACCTCGCCGACGATGCGTCCGGTGAGGACGCCGTCGACGATCTCGAGCTCGTTGGCCCGCGCGTAGTGGATGCCCAGCTCCTCCGCCAGCCGGTCGTTGATCTGGTTGAAGCCACCCGAGACGAGGGCGAAGCGGTAGCCGAGCCGACGCAGGATGCGGATCAGGGTGCGGGCACCGGGGGCCAGGACGAGAGCGTCGTACACATCGTCCAGGGCGGACGCCGGGATCCCGGCCAGGAGCTCGACGCGGGCTCGCAACGACTCCTCGAAGTCGAGCTCGCCGCGCATCGCTCGCTCGGTGACCGCGGCGACCTCCGCCCGGTGTCCGCTGTGGGCGGCGAGCAGCTCGATCACCTCGCCCTGGATCAGGGTGGAGTCGACGTCCATCACGATCAGCCGCATGGCGCGCCGGAGCAGGCTCGCCGGCTGGACCGCGACGTCGACACCCTGCGCGGCGGCCTCCAGGCTGAGCATCGCGCGCAGGCGATCGGGATCGGCGCCCGAGACGTGGAGGTCGATGGCCGTGACCGGGTAGCGGGCCATCCGCTCGATCCGGTCGATGTTGGCGCCGCTGTCGGCGATCCGGCCGGCGACGGCCGCCATCGCAGAGGCCTTGAGCGGGGCGCCGATCACGGTGACGTGGGACCGGCCCTCGCGCCTGACCTTGTTGTCGCCTGTGCCGCGATCGACCTCGACGCTCATGCCGAGCTCCGTGGCGGTGGCCTCCACGGCGTCACGGAGCCGTTTCCAGTCGCGCGGAGCGGTCACCAGGATGCCCAGGATCAGCCGGCGCCGCAGCACGATCTGCTCGATGTCGAGCACCTCGACGCCGGCGCGGGTCAGGGTCCGGAACACCGCGGACGTGACGCCGGGTCGGTCCTTCCCGGAGATCGTGAGGAGCAGTGTCTCCGGCAGCTGGTCGGTCATGGCCCCCCGAGGCTATCGAGGGCCGGGGCCTTGTCGGCGGTGGCGTCTACCGTGTCGGGACATGGCAGAGAAGTCAGCACCCAGGCATCACACCTTCGACTACGTCGAGCTGGCCGCGCCGGACATCCCGGCGGCGAAGCGGTTCTACACCGACGCGTTCGGGTGGAGCTTCACCGACTACGGCCCGGAGTACTCCGGCATCCACCGACCAGGGGGCGACGCCGAGATGGGCGGTCTCAACCCCGCCCGGCCGGCCGGCCCCGGCGTTCCGCTCGTGATCCTCTACAGCGACGACCTCGATGCGACGTACGCCGCGGTGCAGGCGGCGGGCGGCGTCATCGACGAGGAGCCGTTCGAGTTCCCGGGCGGACGTCGCTTCCACTTCACCGACCCGGCCGGCAACGCGCTGGCGGTGTGGAGCCAGGCCTGACCGCTCCGGAGCGATAGCCTGCGGCCAGGTCACGACGTGGGGAGACCACGTCGGTCCGCGGAGGTCCAGATGACGTTCCCAGACGCAGTCAAGGTCTGTCTGAGCAAGTACGCCGACTTCTCGGGGCGGGCTCGGAGATCGGAGCTCTGGTACTTCGTCCTGTGGACCTTCCTGGTGTCGATCGTGGCGAGCATCCTCGACGTCATCCTGGGCACCCGGTGGGGATCCGGGTCCGGCCTGATCGAGACCGTGTGCAGCCTGGCCCTGCTGCTCCCGAGCCTCGCGGTGGGCGCGCGGCGTCTCCACGACATCTCGCGCTCCGGATGGTGGCTGCTGTTCGGGCTGGTCCCGTGTGCCGGTCTCATCGTGCTGGTGGTCTTCTTCGTGCTCGACAGCCACCCCGACAACCAGTACGGACCGTCGCCCAAGGCCGGCCGGCCTCAGGCCTATTGAGGCTCAGTCCGGCCAGACCTCGGGGGAGCAGGCGGCCACGAGACCGCGACGCGCGGCCGCACCGAGAGGGTGGATCGCGGCTCGGCGCCCTGCCACCTCGGCGGCACTCAGGGCGCCGCCGTCGTCCTCGAGGGCGAGGTCCACGATCGCGCGAGCCTGGAGTGCCCGCGCAGCGAGCTCGGCGCACCGCGGCGGCGTGCCCGGCGGAGGCTTGAGCGAGGGCGGGTGATGCAGGTTCATCAGGACGTCGGCCGCCTCGGGACGCCAGTGGGCCACGTCGAGGTCGGCGAGGGCCGTGGCTGCTTGCCGAAGCGCTCGACGCAGTCCTCGGTCGGCCTCGCCGACATCGCTGAGCTGCCGCGGGGCCGCGTCGTACGCCGTCCACTCCACCGCTGCCCCGACGCGCCGGGGCACGAGGCCGACGCTGCCGGCGATCACGGCTTCACCCGCCTCCAGGGCCGCCGAGCTGAGCTCACGCGGACCGCCGATCCCGACCGGGTCGCCGGGCTCGGGCAGGGCCAGTCCGCAGGTCTGGACGCCGCCGATCCGGAGCTCGGCCAGGGCCCTGGCCAGCGGCACCGAGCCGTCGACCCCGGGCAGGCCGGCCACGACATGGGTGGCGTCGTGGGCGAGGACGGCATCGAGCGCGAGGTCGGTGACCACCCGGCCGCGGAGCCAGGCCGTGCCCCACCACGCGAGGCGCGCGGAGACCGGGAGAGCGGGCTGCACGCGCACGACACTAGGGTGACGAACATGGTCGCGGTGATCGAGTTCGCCGACGTGACCGTGCGACGGGGCTCCGCAACGCTGCTGGACAAGATCTCGTGGCGCGTCGCCGAGGGGGAGCGCTGGGTGATCCTCGGGCCCAACGGCGCGGGGAAGACGACGTTGCTCCAGGTCGCCTCCGCCCAGATCCACCCGACCGAGGGCGTGGCCGGGATCCTCGACGAGGTGCTCGGCACCGTCGACGTCTTCGAGCTGCGGCCGCGGATCGGCCTGACCAGCGCCGCCCTGGCCGAGCGCATCCCGCGGGGCGAGCTGGTCCGCGACGTCGTCGTCAGCGCTTCGTACGCCGTGATCGGTCGGTGGCGAGAGGCGTACGACGACCTCGACCACGACCGCGCCCACCAGCTGCTCGCCGCGGTCCGCGCCGACCACCTGCTCGACCGCACGTTCGGCACGCTGAGCGAGGGCGAGCGCAAGCGGGTGCAGATCGCCCGCGCGCTGATGGCCGACCCGGAGCTGTTGCTGCTCGACGAGCCCGCCGCCGGCCTCGACCTCGGCGGGCGCGAGGACCTCGTGTCAACACTGTCGGCGCTCGCGCTGGACCCGGCGTCGCCGGCGACCGTCCTCGTGTCGCACCATGTGGAGGAGATCCCACCCGGCTTCACCCACGCGCTCCTGCTGCGGGAGGGACGCGTGGTCGCCATCGGGCCGATCCGCCAGGTGATCAACGAGGACCACCTCACCGAGACGTTCGACATGCCGCTCGTGCTCGCCTTCGAGGGCGGCCGCTGGACCGCGCGTCGGCGGGCGCGTCGCCGACCCGGAGCCTGACCCTCCCATCGCCCGTCCGGCGGGGCGTCGCGGGATAGGCTTCAGGCGTGGAGTGGCTGGGGGATCATCTCTGGGCCGCCTGGATGGTCCTGGCGGTCGCCCTGGGCGTGGCCGAGATGGTCAGTCTCGACCTGATCCTGATGATGCTCGCGGTCGGAGCGCTGGTCGGAGCCCTGGCCGCGCTCGCGTCGTTGCCCTTCATCCTCCAGGTCCTGCTCGCCGCGGGGAGCTCGGCCGCCATGCTCGCCCTGGTGCGCCCGAACCTGGTCAAGAAGCTGCACAGCGGACCCGACCTGGTGACCGGCGCGAACAAGCTGGTCGGGCAGCAGGGTGTCGTCACCGAGGAGCTGTCCATCCACCATCCCGGACGGGTGAAGCTGGCCGGAGAGATCTGGTCGGCGTGCCCGTACGACGAGTCCCTCACCATCGCCCCCGGGGCTACGGTCGAGGTGTTCGCGATCCGCGGCGCCACGGCGTACGTACATCCCGTCGGCGAGCTGATGCCCTGATCCCTCAAGAGAAGGAGCGGCCATGGAGGTCGTGTATGCCCTGCTGATCCTGGTGGTCCTGTTCGTGCTGGTGATGCTGGCCCGGACGGTGCGGATCATCCCGCAGGCACGGGCCGGGATCGTCGAGCGCTTCGGCAAGTACAAGGAGACGCTGCCGGCGGGTCTCAACGTCGTCGTCCCGTTCGTGGACCGGGTGCGTTACCTGATCGACCTGCGCGAGCAGGTGGTGAGCTTCCCGCCGCAGCCGGTGATCACCGAGGACAACCTCGTGGTCTCCATCGACACCGTCATCTATTTCCAGGTGACGGACCCGATCGCCGCGACGTACGAGATCGCCAACTACATCCAGGCGATCGAGCAGCTGACGATGACCACGCTCCGCAACATCGTCGGTGGCATGGACCTCGAGGAGACGCTGACCAGCCGCGACCAGATCAACTCGGGTCTGCGTGGGGTGCTCGACGAGGCCACCGGCAAGTGGGGCATCCGGGTGAACCGGGTCGAGCTCAAGGGGATCGACCCGCCTCCCTCGATCAAGGACTCGATGGAGAAGCAGATGCGGGCCGACCGCGAGAAGCGCGCCACCATCCTGACCGCCGAGGGAGGGCGACAGGCCGCCATCCTGACCGCCGAGGGCGAGAAGCAGTCGGCGATCCTGTCGGCGGAGGGTGCGCGCGAGTCGCAGATCCTGCGGGCCCAGGCCGACCGCGAGGCCGCGATCCTGCGGGCCCAGGGTGAGGGGCAGGCGATCCAGACCGTCTTCCAGGCGATCCACGACGGACAGCCCGACCAGTCGCTGCTGGCCTACCAGTACCTCCAGATGATGCCGAAGATCGCCGCCGGCGACGCCAACAAGGTCTGGGTCATCCCGTCCGAGATCACCAAGGCCCTCGAGGGCCTCGGCTCGTCGGTGCACGAGATCGCCGGCATCCCCCAGAAGGTGGACGGACCCCTCAAGCGCGTCGACATGGGCTCCACCGAGCCGCCGACCCTGCGTGGGTCGGGAGCGCTGGACAGCGAGCTGTCGCAGGCCAACAAGGCGGTCGAGGACGCGATCGCCGAGGCGGAGCGGTCGGCCAACCCCGGACGCAACGCCGAGGGGGCACACCTGGCCGAGCCGCCCGACGAGGCGGCCGGCGACGACACCTCGGGAGCTCCGCCCGCGCGGTGACCTTCCTGCAGATGGTGGCGGTGCTCGTCGCGGGCCTGGCCGCCGGGGCCATCAACGTCGTCGTCGGGTCCGGGACGCTGATCACGTTCCCCACTCTGTTGGCGTTCGGCGTGCCTCCGGTGACCGCCAACGTGTCCAACACGATCGGCCTGGTCCCCGGCGTGGCGTCGGGTGTGGTCGGCTACCGGCGCGAGCTCCGGGGACAGCGAGCACGGTCGATCCGGCTCGGCAGCGGGTCGGTGCTCGGTGGCGTGACCGGAGCCGTGCTCCTGCTCGTGCTGCCGTCCAGCGCCTTCCGCGCGATCGTGCCCCTGCTGATCCTGGTCGGACTCGTCCTGGTCGTCCTGCAGCCGCGCATCTCGGTGTGGGTGAACAAGCGGCACGAGGGCGCCACCGGCGAGTTCGGCCCCTGGTGGGTCTGGCCGGCCGTGGTCGGCACCGGGGTCTACGGCGGATACTTCGGCGCCGCCCAGGGCGTGATCCTGATGGGCATCCTCGGGATCGCGATCAACGACTCGCTCCAGCGCCTGAACGGGCTGAAGAACGTGCTCGCCGGACTGGTGAACGGCGTGGCCGGCCTGATCTTCGTGTTCGTCGCCGACGTCGACTGGACCGTGGTGGCGCTGATCGCCGCCGGCTCGATCGTCGGTGGTCAGCTCGGCGCCACGGTCGGCCGCCGTCTGTCACCGCCGGTCCTGCGGATCGTGATCGTGATCGTCGGCCTGGTCGCCCTCGCGTCGTTCCTCCTCAGGTGACGCCGTGACCGGTGCGTCGGCAGTCCGCCGCGCCAGGCGGTCGCAGGGCTACGTCTCGACGTACGTCGTGACCCAGCGCGCCAGCTCGCCGAAGGCGCGGGTGCGGGGGGCCTCGCGGGAGAGGAAGACGTCGTGTCGCGCGCCCTCGATCGCGATGTAGGTGACGTGGTGGCCGAGGAACGGTGACCAGCGCCGGATCTGCGCGACGTCCAGCACGATGTCGGTGGAGTGGACGTCCTCGCCCATCTCGAGGGGGTTCGCCGACGCGGTGCTGGACAGGACCAGCGCCGGGAACGTCAGGGACAGGCCACGGTGGAGGTCCGCGTGGCCGCGCCGGATCGCCGCGAGCCATCCGGCGTACGCCGGCCACGACTCGATCGGCTTCCAGTCCAGGTCGAAGTCCCACTCGCCCTCGTGGTCGCGATGCAGCGAGCGCGCATACAGGCCGGTCACCGTCCGCGGGATCACCCGCATCGGCTGTCGTTTCGCCACCTGCTGCACCACCGGCGTGAGGCCGAGCCGCATCCACGCGGACCCCGCCAGGTCGAACCACGGTGCGTTCAGCACGATCCCGCGCGCCTCCGTGCCCCGGGCGTCTGCCCACAACGGCAACGTGAGACCGCCCGTCGAGTGGCCGCTGAGGACGACGTGCCGATGGCCCGACGTGACCCGTTCCCAGGCCAGGTCGAGCTCCGGGTAGTAGTGGGCGAGGTCGGCGACGTAGTTCGGCGTCTGGTGGGGCAGGATCGACCGGCCGTACTTGCGCAGGTCGAGCGCGAAGAAGTCGTAGCCCCGGTCGTTCCACCACTCGGCGTACGCGGTCTGGAAGAAGTAGTCGGCGAAGCCGTGCACGTGCAGCACGGCCTTCGTGGTACGGCGTCCGACCGGCCGGCGTACCAGCGTCGCGACGACCCTCCCCTCCTCGTCGTCCGGCAGCTCCAACGTCTCGGCGGTGTACGGCGCGCCCAGGACGTCGCGGCGGGCCCGGGCGGTCATGGGCCCATCCTGGCAGCCGGGGATCAGGTCGTGCCCGCGCGGCTCCCGGTGGCTTCGGCCGCGGCCGCGACGAGCGCCGCGAACAGCGTGTGGTCGGTGCCCACCTCGGGATGCCACTGGACCGCCAGGCAGAAGCGCGTCCCGGGTCGCTCCATCGCCTCGAGGGAGCCGTCGACGGCCCAGGCCACCGGCTCGAAGCCCGGATGGGCGTCGACGGACTGGTGGTGGTGGCAGCCGACGTCGACCTGCTCGCCCAGCGCGCCGCGGAGGCGCGACCCCTCCGCGGTGCGGATGGTGATCCGGCCGAACTCCGGCCCGCCGGGACTGTGCTCCTCATGACCGACGAGGTCCGGGGTGTGCTGGTGGAGCGACCCGCCCGAGGCGACCGCCATCAGCTGCATGCCACGGCAGACTCCCAGCGTCGGCAGTCCGGCCTCGTCGGCGGCCCGGAGCAGTGCGGTCTCCCACGCGTCGCGGTCCTCGCGCCATCCCGCCGTACGCCGGTGCGGCTCGGCGCCGTAGCGGCCGGGGTCGACGTCGGCGCCACCGCTGACGACGAGGGCGTCGATCCGGGACACCACGACCCGGGCCACGTCGTCGGTGCCCGCGGCGGGCGGCAGCAGCATCGGTACGCCTCCCGCTGCCAGCACGGCGTCGGCGTACTGGGCGTGCAGGACGTCGGCGAGGGTGTCCCACACCCCCCACCGCGCGGTCTCGCGGTAGGTCGAGACCCCGACCACGGGTCGGTCAGAGCGGGGTGACATAGGCGCCGGAGATGCCACCGTCGACCAGGAACGTGTTCGCGGTGATGAACGACGCGTCGTCCGAGGCCAGGAACAGCACGGCAGCGGCGATCTCGTCGGGTTCCCCGAAGCGTCCCATCGGCACGTGCACGAGCCGCCGGGCGGCCCGCTCCGGGTCCTTCGCGAACAGCTCCTTGAGCAGCGGCGTGTTGACCGGTCCGGGACACAGCGCGTTGACCCGGATCCCGTCGCGGGCGAACTGCACGCCGAGCTCGCGGCTCATGCTGAGCACGCCGCCCTTGGACGCGGAGTAGGAGATCTGGCTGGTCGCGGCGCCCATCACCGCGACGAACGACGCGGTGTTGATGATCGAACCGCGCTTCTGCTCGAGCATGTAGGGCAGCGCCGCCTTGCAGCACAGGTAGACGGAGGTCAGGTTGACCTCCTGCACCCGACGCCACGCATCCAGGCCGGTGTCGAGGATCGAGTCGTCGTCGGGCGGGCTGATCCCGGCGTTGTTGAACGCGATGTCCACCGAGCCGTAGGTGTCCTTCGCGGTCTTGAAGAGCGCGTCCACCTGCTCCTTGGCGGTGACGTCCACGTGCACGTACGTCGCGTGGTCACCGCCGCCGAGCTCCTCGACAATGCGGGCACCACCCTCCTCGTCGATGTCGCCGATGACGAGCCTGGCGCCCTCGGCGGCGAACCGGCGTACCGTCGCCAGCCCGATCCCCGAGCAGCCTCCGGTGACGACGGCCACCCGGCCCTCGATGCGTCCTGCCAACTTTCCGTTCCTCTCTGCTCTCGGTGTTCGAGGAGGTCGACCTGCGACCGGCTCGAGACCTCAGGTCGCGATGAAGACGTTCTTCTCCTCGGTGAACGCGTACGGTGCGTCCGGGCCGAGCTCGCGGCCGAGGCCGGACATCTTGTAGCCCCCGAACGGGGTCCAGTACCGGACGCTCGAGTGGCTGTTCACGCTGAGGTTGCCGGTCTGGACGCCGCGCGAGACACGCAGTGCCCGGCCGAGGTCGTTGGTGAAGATCGACCCGGACAACCCGTAGGCGGAGTCGTTCGCGAGCGCGACGGCCTCGTCCTCGTCGTCGAACGGCATCACGGCGACCACCGGCCCGAACACCTCCTCGCGCCAGACCGGCTCGGTGACGTCGGCCGACTCCACGACCATGGCCGGCAGCCAGAAGCCGTCACCTTCCGGAGCGTCGCCCTGGAACGCCACGGTGGTGCCGTCGACGTACCGCAACACCGACTCGCGCTGCCCGGACGACACCATCGGCCCCATCTGGCTGGCCTCGTCGCTGGGCTCGATCACCCGCCAGTCGCGGACCGCGGTCTCCAGTCGGCCGAGGAACTCGTCGTACGCCGAGCGCTGGACGAGGATCCGAGACCGGGCGCAGCAGTCCTGGCCGGCGTTGTCGAAGACCGCCCCGGGTGCCGCGGCCGCGGCCGCCGCGACGTCCGCGTCGGCGAACACGATGTTCGCGCTCTTGCCACCGAGCTCGAGCGTCACGTGCTTCACCTGCTCGGCGCACCCGGCCATGATCTGCTTGCCGACCTCGGTCGACCCGGTGAAGACGACCTTGTGCACGTCGGGATGGGTGACGAAGCGGTTGCCGACGACCGAGCCCTTGCCCGGGACCACGGTGAAGACCCCCGGTGGGAGACCGGCCTCCAACGCCAGCTCGCCGATGCGGATCGCGGTCAGCGGCGTGATCTCGGCCGGTTTGAGCACGACCGTGTTGCCGGCCGCCAGGGCCGGCGCGAACCCCCAGCCGGCGATGGGCATCGGGAAGTTCCAGGGGACGATCACGCCGACGACGCCGAGCGGCTCGTGGAAGGTGATGTCCACGCCACCGGGTACCGGGATCTGCTTGCCGACGAGGCGCTCGGGCGTGGCCGCGTAGTAGTGGAGGACGTCGCGCACGTTGCCCGCCTCCCAACGGGCGTTGCCGATGGTGTGCCCGGCGTTCTCGACCTCGAGCCGGGCGAGCTCCTCGTTGTGGTCGCCGACGATCGCCGCGAAGGCGCGCAGCAGGCGAGCGCGTTCACCCGGTGCCACGTCGCGCCACGCCGGGAACGCGTCGTGGGCGGTCTCGATCGCGGCATCGGTCTCGGCCTCGGAGGCCGACGGGACCTCGCGCAGCTCGCGGCCGGTGGTCGGGTTGATGAGCGTGGTGGACAACCGGTTACATCCTCTCGAAGGAGCGGGCGAGCTCCCAGTCGGTGACGGCGGCGTCGAACGCCTTGAGCTCGACGTCGGCCATGTTCGTGTAGTGGTCGACGACCTCGCCCCCGAACGCGGTGCGCGCGAGGTCGGAGGACGCCCAGGCGTCGCGTGCCTCCCGCAAGGTGTGCGGCACGTGCGGTTTGTCGGAGTGGTAGGCGTTGCCCTTCAGCCCCGGCTCCAGCTCGAGGCCCTGGTCGATGCCGTGCCGACCGCCGGCGAGCATGGCCGCGAGCGCGAGATAGGGGTTCACGTCGCCGCCGGGCACGCGGTTCTCCATGCGCGCGCTGGGGCCGTGCCCCACCAGCCGCACCGCGCAGGTGCGGTTGTCCTCGCCCCAGGCGACCGCGGTGGGCGCGAACGAGCCGTCCGCGAAGCGCTTGTAGGAGTTGACGTTCGGCGCGTAGAGCAGGGTGAAGTCGTGCATCGTGGCGAGGACGCCGGCCACGAAGCTGTCGTACATGGCCGAGCGCTTGTCGCCGTCCCAGAACACGACGTCGCCGTCCTTCCCGCGCAGCGAGAGATGGATGTGACAGGAGCTGCCCTCGCGCTCGTTGTACTTCGCCATGAACGTGATCGCCTGTCCGCGCTGCGCGGCGATCTCCTTGGCGACCGTCTTGTAGACGCTGTGGTTGTCCGCGGTGACGAGCGCATCGGCGTAGAGGAAGCCGATCTCGTGCTGGCCGAGGTTGCACTCACCCTTGGCGCCCTCGACGTCGAGCCCGGCCGCGAACATGGTGTTGCGGATGTCGCGCAGGAGCGGCTCGGCACGCGTCGTGCCGAGGATGGAGTAGTCGACGTTGTACTGGTTGACCGGGTCGAGCCCCCGGTAGCGCAACCGGCCGGCGTCCTCGTACGACGTGTTGAACGCGATGAACTCCAGCTCGGTGCCGGCCAGCGCGACCAGGTCGCGCTCGGCGAACGCCTCGAGCTGTGTCCTGAGGATCGTCCGTGGGGACTGCACTACGGGCGCGTGGTCGAGCCACACCAGGTCGCACTGCACCATCGCCGACGCCGGCAGGTGCGGGAGCAGCCGGATCGTCTCCCAGTCGGGCACGAACTCCATGTCGCCGTACCCGCGCTCCCACGAGGAGATCGCGTACCCGTCGACGGTGTTCATGTCGATGTCGACGGCGAGCAGGTAGTTGCAGCCCTCCGTACCGTGCTCGACGACCACGTCCAGGAAGTACTGGCCGTGCAGGCGCTTGCCCTGCAGGCGCCCCTGCATGTCGGTGAAGGCCAGGACGACGGTGTCGATCTGGCCGTCCACGATCCCCTTCCGCAGCGAGTCGAGCGTCAGGTAGCGGTCGTTCGGTGGCATGGGTCTCCCTGTCTGTCGCTCAACCGAGCAGGCCGCGCAGCAGGGCGGCCGTGTCGTCGCAATGTTCTTCCATGGTCTGTCGCGCCCGGTCGGCCTGACCGTCCAGCACGGCGCGCAGGATGAGCTCGTGCTGCCGGTCCGAGTGGCTGATGTTCACGTCGTACACCGGGATCTGCAGCAGCATGTCGTGCAGTGCCGCCTGTACCCGGGTCACCGCGTCGATGATGGACGGTGAGCCGGTGACCGACGCGAACGCGAGGTGGAAGCGGCTGTCGGCCTGGCGGTGGGCTCCCGACCCGGAGGCCCGGCTGACCGCGTCGTACGCCGCGGTCAGCAGCCGGCGCTGCTTCTCGGTGAGATCGAGCGACGCCGCCGTGGCGACGGCCCCGGGTTCGACGATGCGCCGGAACGTGAGGCAGTCCAGCCAGCTGGCCAGCGTGTCGGGGGAGGGCGCCCTGGTCCGGGCGCGCGGTCGGCGGGGGGAGAACGTCACCACGCTGCCGCCGCCGCGGCCGCGGCGGGTCTCGACCATGCCCGCGGTGCGCAGGGCGGTGATCGCCTCCCGGACCGTGGCCCGCGAGACGTGCAGTCGCTCGGCGAGCTCGCGCTCGGAGGGCAGGGTCGAGCCGTTCGGGTGCACCCCCAGCCGGATCGCGGTCGCGAGCTGCTCCACGCACGCCTCGAAGGCGTGGTGCCCGCGCACCGGCCGCAGCACGACCTGCGCCAGGTCGGGCAGCCCCCGGTCGTCGAGAGGGGAGGCAGTCACGCGGGTCAGTGTGGCACTCGGTCCCCACCTGTCAATGGTCTGGGTTCATACCGAATTTCCCGGTTCACCCTTTACGACGGATTCCGCACGGGTCTAGCCTCCGGGCCAACCGGTTCCGCTCCTGAAAGGGTTCCCAGATGCCCGAAGCGCATGAGCCTGTCGAGCTCGCCGAGCTCACTGACGATGAGAAGCATCTGGCCAAGCTCGGGTACCGCCAAGACCTGCACCGCTCCTGGTCGGGCTTCTCCAACTTCGCGATCTCCTTCTCCATCATCTCGATCCTCGCCGGCTGCTTCACCAACTTCGGGGCCGGCTTCAACAACGGCGGCCCGATCTCGATCTCGTGGTCGTGGCCGATCCTCGGTGTCTTCATCCTGCTCATCGGCTTCACGATGAGCGAGCTGGTCTCGGCGTACCCGACGTCCGGCGGCATCTACTGGTGGGCGTCGAAGCTCGGTGGCCCGCGGGCCGGGTTCTTCACCGGCTGGCTGAACCTGATCGGCCTGGTCGCGGTCACGGCGGGCGTGGCCTACGGCTGCGCCACGTTCATCGACCTCACGCTGGACACCTACTCGAAGAGCTGGGCCGACGGCTACTCGCTCAACCGCGTGTTCCTCATCTTCGTGATCGTGCTGGCGGTAGCGGCCGTGCTCAACATCTTCAGCGGCCACCTGATGGCGATCATGAACAACGCGTCGGTCTGGTGGCACGTGGCCGGCGCGGCGGCGATCGTGCTGATCCTGATCTTCGTGCCGGACCACCACCAGTCGATGAGCTACGTGTTCACCGAGCGGTTCAACAACTCCGGGTACGGCGGCGGCAGCACGAGCAGCTTCGGGTTCTTCTTCGCGATCATCCCGTTCGGCTTCCTGCTGACGCAGTACACGATCACCGGCTTCGACGCCTCCGCGCACCTGTCGGAGGAGACGGCGTCGGCGGCGAAGGGCGCGGCGAAGGGGATCTGGCAGTCGATCTTCTACTCGGTGATCGGCGGCTACATCCTGCTGCTCTGCGTGGTCTTCGCGATCCCCGACGGCGCCGACGGCAAGCCCGACAACGCGTTGGCCGGAGGCGGCGTGGCGCCGATCTTCAACGCCGCGCTCGGCTCGCACTGGGCGGGCACGGTCCTGCTGGTGTCCTCGGTCGGCCAGATCTTCTGCACGGTGTCGTGCATGACCTCGGCGTCCCGCATGACGTACGCGTTCAGCCGGGACGGCGCGATCCCCGGGTCGAAGCGCTGGTCGGCACTCACCGCGAGCCGGGTGCCGGCGAACGCCGTGACGCTGGTGGCCGTGTGTGCGGCGATCCTGACGCTGCCGGCGCTGATCAAGGTCGACGTGAACGGCACCCCGGTCCCGCTGGCGTTCTACGCCGTCACGTCGATCGCGGTGATCGGGCTCTACCTGGCCTTCGCGATCCCGATCTGGCTGCGCTTCACCCACGGCGACAAGTTCGACGTCGGCTCGTGGAACAACGGCTCGAAGTACAAGTGGATGAACCCGATCGCAGTCGCCGAGATCATCATCGTGTCGGTGTACCTGATGCTCCCGTCGACTCCCGCGGCCAACCCGTTCCGCTCGGAGTTCGAGTGGAAGTTCGTCAACTACGCGCCGATCGTCACGGTCGGGGCGCTGATCCTGCTCGCGATCTGGTGGACGACCTCCGCCAAGCACTGGTTCACGGGTCCCAAGCACACCATCGACGAGGCTGTCCTCGAGGCGTTCGACGACAAGCTGACCGCCGACTGAGCTGCCGACCGACGGTGTGACCGACGAGCAACCCGCACTGGACCGCCTCGCCTGCCTGGCGGGGCGGTCCTGGCGTGTGGCCGCACTCCCGGGCGGGCTGACCAACACCAACATGCGCGTGCAGGACGACGCCGGGCTCGACGTGGTCGTCCGCTGGGGTCACGCCGACGTGCGCCTGCTCGGCATCGACCGGGACGCCGAGCACGCCAACACCGTGGCGGCCCACCAGGCGGGTGTCGGGGCGGAGGTGGTCGAGTACAGGCCGGACCTGTCGATGCTGGTGATCGGCTTCCTGCCCGGGAAGGCCCTGGCCGACGCCGACTTCGCCGACGCCGCCGTGATGGACCGGGCGGCCGACGCCGTACGCCGGCTCCATGCCGGGCCGCGGTTCACCGGCGACTTCGACATGTTCGCGCGCCAGGCCGGCTACCTCGACGTCGTACGAGAGAACCGGATGAGGCTGCCGAACGGGTACGCCGACCACGCGCCCGCCTGGGACGACGTACGGCGTGCGCTGGCCGCGGCGCCCCGGCCCACGGTGCCGTGCAACAACGACCTGCTCGCCGCGAACTTCATCGACGACGGCCGTCGGGTGTGGCTGATCGACTACGAGTACTCCGGCAACAACGACGCCTGCTTCGAGCTCGGCAACACCACCACCGAGTGCAGCTTCAGCGACGAAGAGGTCGACGCCTGGACCGAGGCGTACTTCGGCGATCCGACGCCGGCCGACCGGGCACGCGTCCGGGTGCAGGCGCTGTGCAGCCAGTACGGGTGGTCGTTGTGGGGCTTCATCCAGGAGGCGACCAGCCCGCTCGACTTCGACTTCCACACCTGGGGGATGGAGCGCTACGAGAAGGCCGCCGCGACGTTCCGGGGTGGTGGGCTGCGGCGGTTGCTGGAGCAGGTCGTCTCCGATGGTTGAGCTGCCGGCCCGGGTCCGGGTGGTGGTCGTCGGCGGCGGCGTGATCGGCTGCTCGGTCGCCTACCACCTCACCCGGCTCGGGTGGACCGACGTCCTGGTGCTCGAGCAGGGACGGCTCTCCGGCGGCACGACCTGGCATGCCGCGGGGCTGGTCGGGCCGCTCCGGGCGAGTGAGGCGGGCACGCGCCTCGTGCAGTACTCCGCCGAGCTGTACGCCGCACTCGAGAGCGAGACCGGGCTCTCGACCGGCTATCGCAACGTCGGGGGCGTGATCGTGGCCCGCACGGAGGACCGGATGACCCAGCTCCGGCGTACCGCCGCCAACGCCGTCGCCTACGACCTCGACTGCGAGCTGATCAGCCCCGCGCGGGCGCAGGAGCTGTGGCCACCGATGCAGGTCGACGACCTGCTCGGCGCGATCTGGCTGCCGGGCGACGGGAAGGTCAACCCGGCCGACCTGACACAGTCGCTGGCCCGCGGCGCTCGTCAGGGTGGTGCGCGGGTCGTCGAAGGGGTCCGGGTGACCGGATGCGACGTGGCAGACGGGCCGTCCGGTCATCGGGTGACCGGCGTCCGCACGGACGCCGGTCACGTCGAGTGCGAGGTCGTCGTGAACTGTGCCGGGCAGTGGGCGAAGGCGCTCGGCGACCTGGCGGGGGTGACCGTGCCGCTGCACTCGGCCGAGCACTTCTACGTCGTGACCGAGCAGGTCGAGGGCACGCACCCCGATCTGCCGATCATGCGCGACCCGGACGGCTGGACGTACTTCAAGGAGGAGGTCGGGGGTCTGGTCGTCGGCGGGTTCGAGCCGGACGCCAAGCCGTGGCGGGCTCCCTCCGACCTTCCGCACCCCTTCGAGTTCCAGCTGCTCGACGAGGACTGGGAGCACTTCTCGATCCTGATGGAGCAGGCGATCCTGCGGATCCCGGCCCTCGGCGAGACGGGGATCCGGAAGTTCTACAACGGCCCCGAGGCCTTCACCCCGGACAACCAGTTCCTCTTGGGACAGGCGCCCGGACTGCTCGGCTACTTCGTCGGCGCCGGCTTCAACTCGGTGGGCATCGCCTCCGCGGGCGGTGCCGGGCGCGCGCTCGCGGAGTGGATCGTCGAGGGTGAGCCCACCAGCGACCTGGTCGCGGTCGACGTCCGCCGGTTCGCGCCGTTCCACGGCGACGAGGCCTGGCTGCGCTCGCGCGTGGCCGAGATCCTCGGCCTGCACTACGAGGTGCCGTGGCCCCTCCGGGAGCCCGAGACGGGCCGCCCGCAGCGGGTCTCGCCGTTGCACGACCGGCTCGCCGCCCGCGGCGCCCTCTTCGGCAGCCGGATGGGCTGGGAGCGTCCGGTGGTGTTCCGACCGGCCGATGCCGGTGCCGCCGGCTCGGCGTACACCTGGGGACGCCCGGACTGGCTGCCCTGGTGTGTCGACGAGCAGCGCGCGACCCGGAACGGGGTCGCGGTGTTCGACCAGACGTCCTTCTCGCTGTACGACGTCACCGGACCCGATGCGCTCGGGTCGCTGCAGTGGATCTGCGCCGCCGACGTCGACGTCCCGGTCGGCGGTTGCGTCTACACGCCGTTCCTGAACGCCCGCGGCACCTACGAGGCAGACCTCACGGTCACCCGCACCGGGACCGACTCCTTCCTGCTGGTCTCGAGCTCGGCGACGACGATCCGCGACCTGGACTGGATCGACCGGCACCTGGTCGCCGGGGCCGACGTCACCGTCCGGGACCGCACGGACGACCTCTCGGTGATCGGCGTGATGGGGCCGGGCTCACGTGACCTGCTCGGGCGGGTCTCCGAGACCGACTGGTCCGACCAGGCCTTCCCCTTCGCCACCAGCCGGCAGGTCGTCGTCGGGGGGGTCGCCCTGCGCGCGACGCGGATGACCTATGTCGGCGAGGTCGGGTGGGAGCTGGTGGTCCCGGTCTCCGACGCCCTGGCCGTCTACGACGCACTCCGGGCTGCCGGTGACCCGGGGCCGGCCGATGCCGGTTACCACGCCATCGAGTCGCTCCGCCTCGAGAAGGGCTACCGCGCCTTCGGCCGCGACCTGAACCCCGACCTGACTCCGGTCGAGGCCGGCCTGGTGTTCGCCACGGCCCTCGACAAGCTCGACGCGCAAGGACGGCCGGTCAAGGAGTTCCTCGGCCGCGACGCACTGGCAGCGCATCGGGACCGGCTGCGCGATCCGGGGGAGCGGCGCCGCCTGGTCTCGTTCGTGCTCGAGGACCCCGAGCCGATCGTCTGGGGTGGCGAGCTGGTGCTGCGCGACGGCGAGCCGGCCGGCCAGGTGACCAGTGCGGCGTACGGCGCCACGGTCGGCGCCAGCGTCGGCCTCGCGCTGCTGCGGTCCGACCACCCGGTCCGTCAGGGCGACCTCGACGCGTCGTCGTTCCACGTCGACCTCGCCGGTGAGCTGTTCGCGGCCCGGATCACGCTGGCCGCGCCACTGCGGTGACGGTGTCGGCACACGGAGCGCCGGACGCCGGCCGGTGACGTCCTGCGGCCACGGGCCACCTCCAACGTGCCACCCCGGTCAGGCGCCGGCGTAGATCTCGCGGATCACGTCCTCGATGTCCGGCTCCTGGATCGACAGGTCGGCGACGGCGTACGTCGCGGCGACCGCCGAGACGATCGGGGCGGCGCTCTCCCCTGCGGGGAAGCTCAGCCACTGGCGCGGACCGTCGACCCGGTGGGTCTCGGCGCCGGCGACCTCGATCGGGGGAGCCTCGTCCACGAGGTCGACCACCAGCGTGCGGCGCGACTCGCCCCGTCGGTGCAGCCCCTCGAGTGGCCCGTCGAACACGGCGGTCCCGTGGTCGATGACGATCACCCGGTCGCACAGGGCCTCGATGTCCTGCAGGTCGTGGGTGGTCAGCATCAGCGTCGTGCCCCGCTCGGCGTTGAGGGTGCGCAGGAACTCGCGCAGTCGCCCCTTGCTCACCACGTCGAGCCCGATCGTGGGCTCGTCGAGGTACAGGATCTCGGGGTCGTGCAGCAGCGCGGCGGTGATGTCGCCACGCATCCGCTGACCCAGGCTGAGCTGTCGCACCGGGGTGTCGAGGAGGTCGCCGAGGTCGAGGAGCTCGACGTACTCCTCGAGGTTGCGGCGATGCCGCGCCGGCTCCACCCGGTAGATCTTCTGCAGCAGCTCGAAGCTGTCGCGCAGGGGGAGGTCCCACCACAGCGTGGTCCGTTGCCCGAAGACCACGCCGATCCGGCGGGCCAGCTCGGTGCGCTGCCGGCTGGGCTCGAGCCCGGCGACCCGGAGGTGACCGGCCGTCGGCACCAGGATGCCCGTGAGCATCTTGATCGTGGTCGACTTCCCGGCGCCGTTCGGACCGATGTAGCCCACCATCTCGCCCGTCTCGACAATGAAGGACAGGTCGTGGACGGCCCGCACCTCGGTCCGGGTGCGGGCGAGCCCGTTCGTCCGCTTGCGGACGACGAACGTGCGGGTGAGGTCGTGGACGTCGATCAGGGTCATCTCAGCTCCCGGTGGAGGTGTAGTGGCGGACTCCCGTGCGCCAGGCGAGCCCGGCCACGGCAACGGTGAGGACGGCGACAAGGGGGGAGAGCACCGCGAACCAGGACGGCATGCCGAACGGGTCGGGACGGTCGAGGAGGTACAGGCACGGGTACCAGTTCACGAAGGCGATCGGCAGCAGGAAGGTCAGGCCCTTGAGCACCTCACGCGGGAAGATCGTCATCGGGTACTGGGTCATCGTGTTGCCCCCGTAGGTGAACGCGTTGGCGAACTCCGTGGAGTCGAGCGTCCAGAACTGGATGCAGGAGAACGTCACGAAGAGCGAGAAGAAGATCAGGCACGCGGACACCAGCATCAGCACCGCCAGTCCCACCTTCGCCGGCGTCCAGTCCACCCACCACGCGCCGTACACGAAGACCACGACCGCCTGGCTGATCCGGCCCAGCCGCCGGATGGCGAACCGGTCGGCGCACACCTGCACCAGCAGCGGCACCGGCCGGGTCAGCATCGAGTCCAGTCCCCCGGTGCGGACATACGCCCCGATCTGCTCGACGCTGCCGATCACCAGGTCGGCGACGCCGATGCCGATCCCGCTCGCGCCGTACAGCAGGGCGATCTCTTGCAGGCTGAATCCGCCGAGCGCCGGCACGGTGTGGAACATCAGTGCCAGCCCGACGAAGTCGAGCAGGGTGATCAGGGCGCTCGAGACCGTGAGGATCCAGAAGGACGTCGGGTAGGCCAGGGACGACCGCACCCACATCCGCGCGATCCAGACGTACTCGCGCGGTGCCTGGCGGACGCCGGCGAGGCGGGTCGAGGTCTCAGCCACCCTGCACCACCACCTTCCGGGTGGCGGCGTCGAGCACGACCTGGCAGAGCGCGAGCAGCACGCCGATCCAGAGCGCCTGGACGGCCAGCCCGGTCAGGATGCCGAAGCCGGTGCGCTGGCCCAGCCAGATGTCGGCGGGCGTCTGGAGGTACGACGCCCACGGCAGCGCCAGCGCGATGCTGCGCAAGGGCTCGGGGAAGATCACCAACGGCAGGGTCATCCCGCTCATGAAGATCGCCAGCACCCCCGAGAGCATCCGCACGCCGGTCTGGTCGAGCAGCCAGAACGCCGAGCACGCCACCAGGAACCGGATCGCGAAGCTCGTGACGACCGCGAGCACCAGGCTCACCACGAAGCCGAGAGCCGCGGCCGCGTCCGCCGGAAGGGCGATCTGGAACAGCAGGAGCCCGAGGACGGTGGGTACCACGCCCCGCGTGAGCACGTGGTACGCCGCGCGCCCGAGGTCGCCGGCGAGGTACCACCCGATCAGGCCCACCGGCCGGTACAGGTCGATCGCGACGTCGCCGGTGCGGATCCGCTCCGCCAGGTCGTCGGTGGTACCGCCGCCCCAGAGGGCGACGGTCATCAGCAGCGCCTGACCGATCCAGACATAGGTGACCGCGTCGGTGGCGTCGTACCCTCCGGCGTCGGGGCGCTGGTGCCACAGCGCGAGGTAGGCGTAGCTGTAGATCACGCCGAACACGGAGTTGGTGAAGATGCCCGCCAGGGTGGCGGTGCGGTAGGTGCTGAAGCGACGGAACGACCGCGCGGCGACGGCGGCGTAGAGCACCCGGAGCCTCCTTCCATCGGTGGCCGGGCCGGTCGGGGCCCGTTGTGCACACGCCAAGTGACCCCGCCTCACGAGAAGGCGGGGGTGTCGGATCGTGCGCGCTGTGCGGTTGTCGGCCGCCCAGTCTCGCTCACCACCACGGTGGTGGCAAGCGAGAGCGGGCGGTCAGAGTGGACGGACGGGTCAGTGCTGGTAGGTGCCGGTGATGATCGCTCGGCCGGCGGTGTTGAAGACCAGGTTGAAGCTGAGCACGGCGTTCGAGACGGAGTCGTCGACCCCGAGGCTCTCCTGGGTGACGGCGTGGACGACGAAGAAGTAGCGGTGCACCTGGTCACCGGCGGGCGGTGCCGCGCCCATGAAGCCTCGGACGCCGCCGTCGTTGACGAGCATGAACGCGTTCCCGGGCAGACTCGCGCCCTCGGCCCCCGCGCCCGCCTCGAGCGAGGTCACGTCGGCCGGCAGGTCGACGAGCGACCAGTGCCAGAAGCCGTTCGGAGTGGGGGCGTCGGGGTCGTAACAGGTGACCGTGTAGCTCTTGGTGCCCTCGGGCGCACCGCTCCACGACAGCTGCGGCGAGGTGTTGCCGAACTCGGCGACCTGGTCGTCCTTGAGCGGCTGGCCGTCCGTGACGTCGTCGCTGGTGACGGTGAACGAGGGGACCTCGGGCAGAAGCTCGTACGGGTTGGGCTTCACGGGACGATCGAGACTCATCTGCTCTCCTGACTCGCGGACGTGGTGGGTCAAGCCGAACCTACCCCGCACCCCGCGTGTCGAGGAGGGCGCTCTGCGCCCGTCATCAGGGCCGGCGAGTCCCGAAGCGTGGGCCGCCACCCTCGGCCGGCGGCCGTCCCCGGATCATGGACGCCATGGACGACCACCCGCCCTACCCCTCGGGTCTGCGGCTCGCCGGACGGCGGGTGGTGGTGGTCGGCGGCGGCCAGGTGGCGCAGCGCCGGATCCCGGGTCTGCTCGCGGCCGGTGCCGACATCGTGGTCGTCTCGCCGCACGTGACGCCGGCCATCGAGGGGCAGGTCCTGGCCGGCGAGGTCGGCTGGGTCGAGCGGGGTTTCGCCGACGAGGACCTCGCCGACACCTGGTACGTCATCGCCGCGACCGACGACCCGGCGGTCAACGAGCAGGTGAGCAAGGCGTCCGAGGTCGGACGGATCTTCTGCGTACGGTCCGACGACGGCACCAGCGCGACGGC
>Ga0105239_10001402_pt1 | contig 32244 bp, 44 predicted proteins | sample KBSC44metaG_FD_92761 | JGI IMG/M metagenome (GOLD analysis project Ga0105239, IMG submission 92761) | Corn rhizosphere microbial communities from Kellogg Biological Station, Michigan, USA - KBS C4-4 metaG | ecosystem: Host-associated > Plants > Roots > Rhizosphere > Soil | place: Michigan, USA...
CCAGCCACCTTAATCACTACGAGACCTCAATCACTCCCAGCCACCTTAATCACTATCGACCACCTCAATCACTACCAGCCACCTTAATCACTATCGACCACCTCAATCACTACCAGCCACCTTAATCACTACGAGGCCTCAATCACTACCAGCCACCTTAATCACTACGAGACCTCAATCACTCCCAGCCACCTTAATCACTATCGACCACCTCAATCACTACCAGCCACCTTAATCACTATCGGCCACCTTAACCACGCACACCCAAATTCAGTTTCTATTCCCACAGTCTTTTTCGTCAATCATGCCCTCTCATTATCACGACTCAGAGTCTGTTCACAAAACCGAAAACAACGAATGGATCGCCTTTACAGCTAATAACATAGGCAAAACGTTTCGGGGATGCGGTGGCGGGGAACCTAAATGGGCCGCTCTTCTCTTGGACGGCATACATGCCCGCAGCATGACAACCCTAAACCGGCGGGTCGGACTGAATCGCGAGAGTATCGTCATAGTAGAACACGATCAGGAAACTTTTGATACGCTGAAGAACAACCACCCCGACTGCACCGTCGTCTTCAACCAGATGCAAAAGTTTGTTCGTGATGAAGCCTTTCCCGACAACGAGTTCAATATTGTCTTCTTTGACTGGATGTGCACCATCCAGGGGAACAAACCGGAGGGGTCCCCACTGCGTGCACTCTCCGACTACCTGGGGAGAACGAAGTTACCATTTGTGGTCGTCGCCCAAACTTTCTGCCTACGGGGACAGCGTGTCGGGGAAGGTGTTCCATATCAGGGGGCAAAAGACTTTGTCTGTGGGGAAGTGACGAGAAGAGCGACTTGCGCAGGCTATCTACCTCTCTGGAACTCCCATCTTGATTCTGTGTACACACGGGAAGAAGGCAGAACTGCAATGTACTTCTGTTCCGTAGTACTCGCACAAATACCGTCGGAAAAATCGCCGGCTTACCTATGGGACTTCTTCATTCGCAATCAACTGCAGTTGCGAAACCGGTACATAAACTCAGCAAGCTCCATTAGGATCATGTATGCTCATTGAACATTTAGGTGTCGGGCGGTACACATCGACGTGGATTATGAATGGGAGGTGAAGACTGAGAAGGATCAGTCTTGCAATGTGAGTCGAGACGTAGCAGCATTATCGTGAACTTCCCGTCTGACACACTTCGATAGAACGGAAGGAACGCTGCATCAGCAATCGATGAATTCGGGGTTGTTGCAGGATCTTCGTCGGTGGGTAGTTCCGATGGCAAACGGATGAATGACCGCGAAGACCTCACCAAGCACCCAAAGATTGCCGTGGCACAGGGCCGGGTGAACGGAAAGCGAGGAGCGAGGAAAGAGAAGGTCAGTCCCACGATCAGTCCAAGTTGCGTGCTGGTAATGTCGGTAATGATTTCGTACATACAGCTTCATCAGATCCCATGGTCGAACGTTGACTTTACCAGTGGGTTTTGGTCCGTCCACGAGTGTTTAATCGACTACATCAAGCAACAACACATTGCGGGGCTACCTGCGGGATCCCGTCCAGACAGACGGAACCTTTCAAATTTTCTCCGCCAATGGACAGCGCGCGTGGGTGAAGAACTCGAGACGCATCTAAAGTTTGAGCGAAGCAAAACGTGCCTTGATTCAGTGGGCTGGAAACTGTTGATGCGCACAAGTGTGGTTGAAGTCGGAGATGATAAACTAGTCAGGCTTAGAAAAATATGATGTAAATCAAGGAGTGTAGGGTGATACAGAGTTCCACCATAGAGTTGCTGTTTGACGTGACGTTAGTAGGTGGTGTGAGAAATACTTGATTGAGCGAGGAATCACACTAAAATGATTTGGGGATTGAAGCCGGGATCCGCAAAACAGGGGGCGGCACACGCAGCCTTCATTTCCTCACCTGACACAGTGGTAAAGGTCGATGAATATGTGATTGACCGTCAACAACATGTGAGCTGCGAGATGGCTGCGTGGAGGGAATATGTCTTGTGTTATTTTCCGTCGTAGTAACAAATGAAGCACGAGCAGAACAAAGGGATCCAGAACAAAGTGCTTCGCTTCCTCACCGGTGACTTTATGGGGAACGGGTGTCCAGCTCATCCCGCTTTCGTACACCTGCCCATAGTTCTCATCCCTCTTGCCGCCGGCTTGAAAGCGGGAGCCGCTCTAGGGGTCCTTCCTTCCGCGCCCGGGTCGTGGCCCTGGAGTGCCGCTCACTTCGTCTCCCTGCTGGCACTGTTGTCCCTGATCCCGACTGCCCTGACCGGTGCCGCTGAGTACATCCGCCTCCCCAAGGGGGATCCGAGGTTGACCAGAAAGGTCCAGCTGCACTCTGGCTTGAACACGGTTGTAGCTTTGATTACTCTGTACTTGTACGTCAAGTGTACCACGCGTGCAAATCACATCCCGACACAAGGGGAAGTCATCCTCGGTCTCTTCTCCGTGGGGATCCTTTTAGTCTCTGGTCATGTGGGTGGGGAGCTCGTCTTTGAGCACGGTGTGGGTGTCAAACGTCAGGGCAAGTCGCGAAAGTGACGCGGTATATGGGATATATTCAATATAGATGAAATGGGGGTATACATATGAGGACAAGGTTGCGGGTACATGCACAGGGCCGGGAGCAACGGATGCCTTCACCATTGCCTTAGCCGCGGGAGCGGCGGAGTTCATGGACAGCTGTGCTGATGAGGGTCGCCAGGAGAGCACCGTGAATGAAGGTGATTAAACCGTCACCGCAGCGGTGAGCCGGGTCTTTGCGCACTCTGAAGATTTCCTGCCCGGTGACCCACATGAGGATTTGAAGAAAGAAGAACGTGACGTCAAAGCTTTTCTTCAAATTGGGTACGTTTCCTTGGATGGCGAAGAGCTCGGACACGACGCGTTTGCCCCAGCGTAGCGAGCAGAGGCAAAAGAGGATCAGGGTAAACGTATGGTAGCGCGCGTCGAGTCGTCTCTGTTGGTAGAGGAGGAACCAGCCGGTAGCAGCGCCCAGTGAAAAAGACTGCAAGCTGGCAAAAGCCAGGCGGGAGAGAGATTCGACGTCCATCATTCTATCGCATGCGATGGCTTGCAAGGGCGGTGGATTTGCAGCGCCCCTTATATTGTATGTTAAACGAGTTTGCTTTGCGTCGGTGGCACGCAAGCACGTGGCGCAGTACATGGGAAGCATTTTGCTTAGACCTGCGCGAGGGTCCCAATTGTGGTCGTGGCACGCACCAGGGTCTCGATTCCATGGTCGGTGTAGTAAGTTATATCGTCATCCCACAGGACCCGTCGGTCAACGAGCAGGAATACGTCGGCGGCGTCAGACTGGAAACATCCCATCTCGTCACCCTTCGAGAGCACATCCCCGGCCTCCACGGTCAACGCCATTGCCCCAAGTGTCACGATCAGGCACGTAACCCCGTCACCGACGAGGACGATCGCCCCGCCGTCATCATGGGTCGACTGAACCACGGAACGGACGGTGCATGCGAGCGGGCTGTGGATGTGGTGGTAGTCTTGCGGTGTCAGGCGGAAATGAGCAAAAGTCCCAAACGCGAACGGGGTGAGGTCCACGATCCCGCCCATCCCGGTCGAGGCCACCGCACCGCACACCTCTGCCATTGACGGTGGAAACGAGAGACGGCCGTCGGCAACAGAAGCGATGGAATTTGGCACCGCTTCCGGGACACGCATCCCGGGACGGACCTTGCGTGTGAGAAAATCGTGGAAGCTCCTGTATCCCAGTGGGTGCTGGATTTCAAACTCGTTCAAATCAATGTCGTAGAAGTCCATGAATTCCGGGATGTCAAGCGTGCTGCGGTGAGAGAAGTACTTCTTCTTCGCAGCGTGAGCGCGTGTCCGGTACCTGTGAAGCCATTTCTTTGCGGCGAAGAAGGACACGAGCGCTGACGTAATGGGGTTCAGAACGAGTCGATCGACGATCCAGTCCAGGACGGGCTGCTTTTCGCGCATGGACTCGTTGTCCTCCCGCTGGTAAACCATCGGCCCGATGCGCCTTTCGCGCCAAAGACGTGCTGTGTTCTTCAAACGGAAACTCATTCTGTGAAAGAAGCCAGCCGGGTCCATCCAATGTCCTTGCCCTTGTGCAAGGGTATTTATTGCTGACGTTTCATTCGGGTTTATATTGTTTATGCGTCTCGCTGCTCTGTAGGTCGCTTGGGCACCTTCTCCAGTAAATTCTCAACCAAGTCTACGTGGCTGAGAATGATGTTGCGACAACAGTACCGCCTCAACCCAAGCTGGTCGAGCGCTTCGCCCTTACTCGTGCCGGTGCGGAGGATCTCGTTGTACAGCCGCCACTTGTCTCCCACAACCTTCCCGCAGGAAAAGCATCTCACTGGTACAATCATGATGAGGTAAGATATGTGGTTCTGAGGTGGTGCTGAAAACAGTGCAGGGAAAAGATATGCAGCGGCGGGAATTACCGTCACATTTGATGAGACTCTGCATCGATAAATCGCATGCTCTTCGTTGCTCACGCCCTCGATTTCCTTAAATTTACACGAGAAGCACTACACCCAGACGATGGGGTTGCCCCGAACAAAACTTACCTCGGCGGAACGAGCTTGCCTTTGAAGACAACAAAGCGGAAGCCGTGACGCCGGAGGAATCTCTCTGCCCGTTCCTGGTCGTCATCCGACAGATATAACCTCACTGTTGCATCTTGCAATTGAAACAACTGGTGCGGGTAAAACTCCGCCGAGAAGTCCGCAGGCTTCCTCAGAGCAAAACGTGCGACGTCTAAGCACTTCAACACCTCCAGCGGGATCCGTTTGATACTCGGGGGTCCCTTGTGCTTCACAGCAGTAAGATCCACGACGACCGTGTTTTGAGGGATGGTTGCGCGCGAGAGAGACGCCTTTCTGAAGAGAGGTCTGGGAAAACCGAAGACTTCACCGGGTATCACAAGTTCCTTGATCGGGCGGGCTGTGGCTCGGCGGCGAAGGTAGTGACGGAGAGCAACGTGCGCGGCCTGTCGGAAGCAGCAGTATTCTCCTGTATGCCAGGGTATTGTGAGCACCGGAAGTTCCGATCGGGCGCACGTGCTGCATTCAGATCCTGCCTCTGCGCAGGCCTCACAAAGCGGCGCATGATCATGGGGACAAGTAGGGTTCTGTAGGAAGCCGGGGGGATTCTGAAATCGACCGGTGAACATCTTGATGTGTTGTTCGCAGGAGTGGCAGCGGAACGTGCAAAGGCGGCCAACCCAAGACATGTACACCTCATCCCTGCTTTGAGTGAGTTGGCTGCATGGGTGGTCCCCTGGGCATGGTACTCGCGCCATTGTCAAACGTATGAAGGTGAAGCCCTTCTTTCCCTTCCTTCCCCTTGTCCAGTACGTCCTTTCGACGATCTTCCGACTTTGATATTCCAGAATGGTCCGGATGGATTTGCAGGTTCCGGCAAGCCGCACGGCGCTGATCATGTCATCGCGGGCCACGCTGCTACAAATGGGAACAAGGAGCTCGTTTGGTAGGTTTTCCAATTTCATGTTGCAGGGTTGTCCTACAATCAAACACTTTACTCTCAGGTTGACCCACGTTATATGGTTGCTTGATCAAGGACCTTTCGGTCGGGGAGGATTGGGTGAAGATGGGATGAGCGCGCGTCACATGATTGCAATGGCATATGGCATGGCTGGGACGATAATCCAGGGCGCCTGAGAAAATAAGACCGTTACCGTAATTCATTACCGACAATTTCCGACATCTCGTGCCACATGATGTTTTCAAAAGTCCTGCCGTTTCTGGCTTTGATGTGGTGCCTTCCGTTCCTCGTCTTTATGCTCTTCCTCCAAGTCTTGTGTGGCATAGCGCTGGTTTTCGCAGAAATGCCACTTGCCTTTCTCCGTGGGCGCAAATTGAAAACGCTGGATGCGCTCAAGGAACAAGCTCAACTTGTATGTCAGCTATTTGAAGCAATGTATGAGGATGTCCATACACCGGTCGGAGCCTGCTTCATCGTCGGTGAGAGGGCGTATGGGTATGGGGACTTTGATGTACGCATGACCGAGCGACACGAAGTTAGCGTGTCACCACAGAGGAGGACATGCGTGAAGAAGGCAGAATAATCAGCGGAAAATACTTTTATTTTACTCGCTTTCTTCACTGTGAAGCTCCAGGTGTCGCCAGCCGTAGACATCAACGCCGTCAAACCGGTTGTTAACGAGTGGACCGAGTTCCTTGATGAAAAGATCCTGGACCTCTTTCTTTCTGCTGGGGACGCTCTGTCTTTGAGCTAACTTCACCCATGGAAGAAAGGTCCGGTAGCAGTGCATCCAGGAAACATGCGCACCCTTCTTCGACTTCACGTGCTTGTCGATGAAGTCTCGCACCGCCAGAGTGGCGGCATCGACTGTTGGTGTCGCCGGTATGCGGTCATGTTCCAACGACGCGATGAGTTGAGCGACCTGATCGTCGAACTTTCGTGACACGACCTTGTCGGAATGCTTCGCCAGACCTTCCACGAGGAATATGACGGCATTCACGATGCGAGCAATCATCTCGGCGTCCGCCTACAACTGCTTTCTGCGACCATTCGCGGTTGTCATCGCAGCGGAAACGGTCGAGAATATAGTGAATGACTTTCTCTACTGCGGCCGAATTACCCGTCCGGACGCAATGGATGGTGTCAACCCCGTCCGGCATAGACGTCCTGTACTGGCATTCCCGGCGGTTGAGGTTCTTACTACGACCGATTTTGAACAGTTTGCGTCCGGGATCCGCTGCGTTACGGATGACGTATATGAGCTGCCCAGGTTCGTGTTGATTTCTGAGGCGGTGTTTCAAAGCATCATTCGCCCTAACTTCTTTTGCCAGAGCGGCTTTCGCTTCTCTGGCTTCCCTTTCCGCCTCCTGGATCCTTTTCTCCGCGGAATTTAGGGCGAACGTTCCGTTGGCGGGATGTATGCCTTTCTTTACCGTTCGCAGCCACTACTTGAACGCGATTGCCACCGCGTAGTGGCCGGCAAAGAGAAGTCGTTCCATGCCGGCTTCAGTTAGGAACATCTGCTGAGGATCTACCTCGTCGGAGTCGAAGTCCCGGATTGTCCCTCGGATGTCAGTGTCTAGGAAGGAATGAACTTGGTCAATTGGGAAGAGGGGGGCTTCACGGGTACCATAGAGGGTAAACACGGAGTTGAAGTCGGTGACGGAGACGGAGGATGGTCGGGTCGAGAACGCGGATGCAGGTGAGGGATCGGCGACGGCCGACGGAGCGGTCACTGACATGTTGGGGGCTGGCATGGTAGGCGCCGACGTGGTAGATGCGGAGGTAGTCAATCCGTCTGACTTGCTCCCTTTTATCAAAGTTGAGAGTTGGGGAGTCGGTCTCTTCTTGTCGATCCGGCCGGCTAAGAGTTTTTCCGAATTTTTTTGAAGGCCAATTCAATCTTTCTGAAAATACATGTAATTTTTTTGAAGGGCAAAACAACAAATATTTTTTGGATGAATCGCTCGGGTTACAGAAAAACAACAAATTCAATGTTTCGTAGAGACCATTCTTTTCTGTGAAAACTCTCGAAATTGACTTGGAAATTCGAGACTTCTGGAACCTGGCCAAAGTCCTTCAGAAACATTGTTTTGGCTCAGTTTATGTCTGTGATTGATTTTGGAGCTTGTTGGACCCTCAGTTTTCATGCGAAGTGTCAGGGTAGGACCTTGAAATGCCTTCAAAATATGTTGTTAGGAAACTACACCTTTTACTTCATCAGCTCCGGTGATAGATGAAATTAACAAGGGCCCACAGCTGACTTCTTCGGACTATCTAACTAAGCTTTGATCACGAAGCTTCGTGAGCAGACGACCCGAAAAAGTCATGGTAGAGTTGATACCTACGAACACAATATGCGAGCCCTGAAGTTTTCACCCTACCGGGTGAAAAGTACGCCGTAAATTAAGCCCGGATCCTGAGCTTTCCTCAGCATGCCGTAAAATGTTGGGGCGAAGAGAGCGGAAGACCGGCAAACAATACGCTTGCGGTGATTGCTTTACCTTGTTTGATTGCTAAGGACACACAGGACACAGGACGGTAGTAGTGCGGTTGTACAGGCGTGGAGAAAATAAATCACCGTCAAGTATACGAATGATAAGCGATGGCCGCCGAAGAACAGAAGCGAAGCGTTGATAAAGCTCGAATTGTGGAACTAGTGGGTCGTTTGCGCGGCACTGGCGGTTTGCCCCTTTCTGAGCCGTACGCAAAATGTCTGCGGTCATGGTTGCAAACGCTGTCTTCTCGCGGTTGGCTTGACGTAAATTTCCTAAAAAACAAGCAATTGGTGCATTCAAGTTTTGTGAGCACACTTCCAAATTCAGGTACCCGGTCAAACTTCTCCCGGGCCATTCTGCAATACTTCGCCGCCTTGACAGACAGTGAATTTGAATCTGAGTTTCCCGGACTGTCACGTCAAGAAGCAGTGGATAATGTTCGTCTTGTTGCAACTGAAGCCAATAAAGGTATTAATGTCAAATTTCAGAAAGGCGGGAGTTGTTAAAGCGGTTCATTGTCAATGCGCGTAAACGCACCTGTTTGCAAAAAAGTTTTCTTGCCAAAGGTCATATAATCGTCATGTCCTCTGTCGCTCCAACCTCGGCCCAACTTTCCACCATCCTTGCCGGACCCTCCACTTCTGGCCTTCACTTATCGCCTGCTTTCGCTCACGTGCCACACCACATCAGTGAGAAAGTTGCGTCGCTCCGGGTGCCCAACATCGATGAGTGGTTGTCAGATCGGCTGACGTATGAGCAACAGGTAATGTATGGAGTTTTGATGGGCGCCCGTTACACATCACTTGAAGCGTTCCCCGTTTCTTTTGACAAGCTGTGGTCAACACTGCAGTACGCTCATAAACACAAAGCCACAGAACTTCTCCTCAAATTTTATGTGGAGGGAACTGATTTTGAGGTTTTCCAGGATGTCCCGGAAAACTCAGGGCGAGGAGGACGACCGGTGAACTCTTACGCGCTCACGGTCGATGCCGCTCAGCGCTTCGCCATGCGTGCCGCGACAGAGAAAGGGGAGGAGGTCCGTGCGTTCTTCGTCGCTGCCATGGCAGCCCTGCAAGACTACCACGTGCTGACACTCCTCGCCGCTGAACGTCAGCGGTCCTTGCAGGAACAACACGACCTGCTCATCCGGCAATACCGCGGTCGTTCCGTTTGGTACTTAGTTCTCATCGAACACCGAGACGGATATGACATGTACAAAGCAGGACACACGGACGACCTCCACAACCGTGCCGGAGGATGGAAACATGACTTTGGCCAGTGTTACCTTCGCTACGTCATTCAGTCACCCTTGGCGAAGAAGCTGGAGACCGCTTTTGAGAATCACCCCAGGGCCAGGAGGCAGCGCTTCTCGGAGATGGTCAATGGTCGCAACCAGACCGAGCTCTACCGCATAACTGACAAGTTCACAGAGAAGTTGGCAATGACCATTGCCAAGACATTGTTCAAGAAGCTCACCATTGCCTCCAACGTGGATCCACTACACAAGGAAAAATTGCAAGAACTCGCCACGCGCGAAGTCGAAGCGAAGGAAAAAACAAGACGCACGAAGGAAAAGACGAAGCAACTGCGGCTCAAAATTCAATTGCTGCGCCTCCGTCAGGGTCTCCCCACCAGTGCAGGAGAAGACGTCAGCGACTCGGATGAGGGGGAACCCTTCGAAGAGTCCTCCGATGACGATTCAATTGCAGAGGCAGAAACACCCTCCGAGGAAACAGAATGGAAGCCGGTTGGGCCCCGGGACGCGCAGACCTTCCGACGCAAGCATGTCGTGGCGGACGACGACGCGACGCTCTCCATGAAGGCGCTCGTGAACGAGTTCAAGGTCTGGGCACCGATGAACAAGAGGCAGCTGCCTACTGGTGTGGGCGCACCTAAGATGCTGAAGAAGCTCTTCATCGACATTCTGGGTCCAGTCTACAAGAACAGCTGGCACGGAAAGCATCTTACGGGGTGGTTTAAGCTCAGACTCGTTCCCGTGGAACAACCCCAGAGCGCTTCGCAGCCATCAACGGAAGACACCGGGTTGTCAGTTGTGGAACCAGACCAGCCCGAAGAGTCCTCAGAGGACGAGGCGGTTCAAAGGCCGTGAAAGCACCACCATCTGCCGGGGTAAAAGATTGATTCGTGCCCAAGAAAAATTCGGACAAACAGGCCAGTCACGTGACACAGGCTTGGCGGCGAAGAGAGCGCCTAAATCTCATCGCCAAGCCGACAGGCAAGGTCTTTCGTGCGCTGCACCAAATCCCATCACCACTTCCCGCGTTATTTCCCGTCGTGACTTTCTGTCATGGTTTGCACTCTACAAGCCTGCTCGACCGAAGCGGAGAAGAAATGCTCTCGTTGCAAGAGCGTGAGGTACTGCACCCGCGAGCACCAAACAGAGGACTGGAAACGACACAAGACGTTATGTGGTAAGAAGCACAGCAGCAAGCCATATGCCAAGCCAGCCGCCCGACCTCGGATTAACGCTCACCTACCCGCCTACCCAGGTTACCTCGCAGCTACTGGGACCGCTGACTGCCAATCCTGCGCTTTGATCACACGAATGGCGGGAGACAACGCGGAGATTAAAGCGAAGAACCCGGCCATCATCCATTTTACACCGCACCTGATCCCTCTCATTCTGAGTTCCGCCGACGTGCACTACGGAAGCACGCTCCATAAACCCATGAGCCCTCTGCCCTACCTCGTCATTGTGGTGTTCCACCGTGACGAAGCCAGCGAAAAGTTCAAAAACGATTTCCGCTTGCTCTTCACCAAACCCGAAGCGGATCTAAACTTTGTGTTCATCGAAGGGGCGAAATTGACGTGCCGTACGTCCTCTCCGGAGTGGCACCCCGAACGTGACATCCCGCGGTCGTTTCTTAATCTTTTTGCCACCGACACCGACTGCGCGGTCTGCTTCGAACGCATTGACGTGACTCGGGACGATAGTTTTATGTGCAGGGATTGCGGAACAGTCGTTTGTCACCCAGATCTTACCCGAATGCTCCTCACGCGCGGGGAACGGTTTATCCGGGATGACCTCCAGGCCACCGGGTATATCAACGTGCAATGCCCGGTCTGTCGTCGCTCAAAGTATGTGCAGTCAGAGCGGTGGGATGTATGTAAACGGATCCTTGTCAAGGACGGGGTCGGGGTACTCGACGGCCCCTTCCGCCACCTGATCAAAAATATGCAGGAAGAGGCTGCAAAGAAATAAGACACACGTAGACGGAGCGAGCTGTCATAGGCCTGTGTACAAAGAGACATGCTTCAAAAGTGCAAGGGCTACCTCTCTCACTTCATCGCAGTGCAAATTCTTTTTGAGTATGATTTCAAGCCGCTCAATTGACTCTGCCGGATTGTCATCAGTATCTGGTAACCTGAAGGTCTCATCCATGTCGGTAAGATAGGTGAAATCGTTGTCAACAGACATGGTGGTGTCCTTTCCCCCTGCTTATTACCTGTTCTTATTTCCGTCTCTTACTACGTTTTACTGATTACGGTTTTCGTACCCGATCGCTCACGTCGATGCAGATTGAGACCGATTGGGCTTAACGACCTAGCCCTGCCATAAGTGAACACCATCGCCCCCCCTCTCCCGAGTGTTCTTGGTAACAACATGTCTACCACGTGGCCCGACGAAGAAACGCTGGCACATCACGAAGGGGTCCTGACAGCCTACGGGGATGAGACGGGCGTCTTTATCGGCTTGGTGGAGAAGGACTTGATCACTGTGGGATCGGCGAGGGGCAACTTAGGAATGCGTGTCACAGAGGAGCGAGCGCGCTTCCCCAACTTTGTCCTCCGCGACTTCATCCCAACACATGCACCGGAGCAACTTGAAGAGCTCTCCCGCGCCGAATTCAGGAAGATGGGGACGGTCGAGACCCCAGCCAAGGGTTTGTAACACAAAGGTTGCACAAAATCATCTTTGCCCATGACCCTCTTGCAATTCGGTGTCGCCTTGTTTGACCCAGCAAGTTACTACAGCCAATAACATACCAAGCTCATCCGCCGGGCCATGTATATACTCATCGAACGAGATCCCGATTCGGGCCATACTCTAGCCATTGTCGGATATACCGACAGCTTGGATGAGCTCATTCGTGCTATTTTGACGGAAAACCTCAGCCGTGACCGTGATATCCTTGTCGGTCAGCAAGTGCACCGTCTTGGTGACAACAGCACACAGCACGAATATATTCGTTGCGGGAACGTGAACACAGACCAGGAGCTGCTCGCTTTCGCGGGCAAAGATCAAGCTCTTGTCAGACTTGTAGAAGACTATATCACCCGACGGGCGGTGGCGCCCCCTCCAACAGAACCTCTTCTCGGCATGTTTGTCGGCAGTGGGTCAAAGGGGCACATGACGCCTATGGTCAACGATGTGAAAATTCACAGGCCGTATTCCAGTTTTAAAGAGACGAGGAGCGACGCGGCCGCCAGGCGACTAAGAGTGGCGAATATGATAGAACAACGCCGCCTTACGCACACCACGGGGACCCCTGGAAGGACGTCTTGAATACATTGCTATCAAAGGTGTGAAGCTTCAAAAACTTGTGCAATACTAAACCCGTGGGGAGTCGCCTAATAACTTGGATGTCACTGACCGGGTAGTCAAAGCACAAAGTCCTTCCTGTGTCAGAAACACACGCATCAGATGCGGATCAGCTGAAATTTACGCAAAATGGTGTGGATCCCATTGACACCCGGCATGGACTCCTCCAAAAGACGGACGTGCCGGGGTCTGATTTCAGGGCGTCTGACCGCCGGAAGCGCAAAGGCTGGGTCAAGACCGTGTTTGAGGAGGATCTCCAGAGGACCGGTACGGTAGTGAGCAATTGCCCGATTAATTACTCCCGGGTTATTACCGTTGGCTCCGTTCTCCAGCAGCAGTGACATCGCCTCCAAGTGCCCCGCTGAACATGCTCGTTTGAGCGCGGCGGTCAGCGCCCTCGCGCCTACTTTCCTCCCGCCGGCCGCGATCAGCAGACGGATGACGTCCACGTATCCAGAATATGAAGCACGGAGCAAGGCTTCGTCGTTCAGGACGTGGACGTACGCGCCGTGAGAGAGCAACAACTCCACTACATCCACATGACCTCTCGCCGCGGCAAAACGCAAGGAAGCGGCTTCGCCGTGGTTCACGTTCGCCTTTCCTCCACGAATAAGGAACTCGCAAATTTCCAGTTTTCCCAGCTCGGCCGCCATCTGCAGGGCGACATCCACGTGTTTCACCCCCGCAAGGACAAGCGCCCTAACAACCGCTACGTGAACGGCAGGCGAAAGGTATCCGAGGACGTATGCCACGAGGAGTGATGGGTGATACCAGTGCATGCGCCCTGAACAGTCGCGAAAGGAATTCCGCGGGTCATAGTTAATCCTACGCCAAAGCTTCCTCGCTGATTTCAAGCGCGGGTAGGTGGATGTGAGTAACCGTCGCGTGACCGCCTTGGCCTTGTCATGGTCGGAGATGCTGTGGTACGCTGCCTTGTTGATGAGGATGATGTCCAATGGTCGGTCTACGAGGGTAAGAACTTGTTGCCAAACGACGTCCATTCTGTTAATTCTGAGTATAGCTACAAGGTTCAGCGCTTATATTCAACCCGTTTGGGCGTCGTGCCGTACATCTAGTGTTTCAATCACTTCATTCACATAATCCGACGCCCCTCGCACGGTAACCGACTGTTACGATGCGCTCACGCACGTTATCCTGATCGTCGGTTGAGCAGGGCAACCACTTCTCAAAATCGTCGAGCGGCACCGGCTCGGTGGGTTGATGAGGTTGCTTGATAACTTCGGTGACCATGGCCACGGCGCCATGCGCGACATGGTAAGTGCACCTGAGCGCCATGGCGTAATAACAGCCTCTGTCCTGGCAAACAAAACGGGAGCTGTCCCAGAAGACCGGCAAGTCTGTGTAAAAATACAATAGCCTCCCCCGCCTCCGCTTTGACGACTCCCTCATTTCCTCGCTCTCATCGTGAACGCAACGCGAAGGGATAAGATTCAATCCGGCAAGGAGTGATCCAGGAACATTGCTCGGCCAGTAGGTGTGCTGGTGAAGTTCCAAAGCGTAGCCAAAAGGAGGGAATTTGTGACTGATCCACCCCGCATCCGGTTTCACCCGTAGCTCGGACGGCTGGCGTCGGCTGCGCAGCCTTCTGGACACGTAATGTTGAAGGAAGAGCCTTTGCTTCCACGTGGGCTCTCCGGTAACGAAACAAGGCCCTGAAAGGGAGGACAACACTTTGAATACGGTCTCGCTCTCAACGTGATGCAAGAACGCCCGGCAGGTCTGTCTGACACGAATCCAGTCAGGCAGACTGAGGTACCGCCATAGTTCCTCGCTTACGAGGATGTCCGGGTCGATGCAGTGGAACGGATAGGTCCCCGGGAGAATAACCGTACGTTTCCGTACAGCTAGCAGAGAGAGGAGATAGTCGTATCCCACGCGGCTGGTGAATTTGATCGGCTCGATATTTAGATCCATTTTCGCACCGGAAAATACGTCAAGCGGCCGCGAGCCGCCGCATCGTGGCGTTCTGACCGAAAGGCCGCAGCCACGCAACTCTACACAATATAAGGACAGGCGGAACCATTGCCCCGCCTCCGGCCACCACACACACACACACACCCACAAACCCCACGCGAGTGATGAGCTGCGATTTCTGCCATCATCGGTATTGCGGCGAGTGCGCCGGCTTCCTTTCTTGTGAGGTGTGCGGCCAGGACGCGTTTCTCTGTCAAAATGACTTGAGAATCCGCCAAGAAGATCCCTGTGGGTGCGGGGACGCGCTCGCTGTCGTCTGCGAGACATGCTATCGTTCTGACGACGTCGACGTCGAGAAGCTAGTCAAAGAGGCTCAGACAGAAGGCGAGCGACGGAACGCCACGGACCAAATCAGAGCGTTGGCGCAAACTTTTGGCTTTGCCCGAGCAGACTTGATTTCATGGATCAGTAATAAGGCCACGAAAGGACCTGCGCTGGCCAACAATACTGCCACCACATTGGAACAATGAGCGGCGTTATTTTTGTGAAACTTTCCATATCTGTTGTATTGTATCTGTCATCGCAATGGGCACGACATAAATATTTGGATAAAATTGAAATAAATCGATGATGCAGTTTGGTAAATCAGGCTCCTGCTTGGTATTTCTCTTGCCTCAGCACCACCAAGCGACAAAATGAAAGTCGACATTGTGTTCAGCCTGGACGCCACGGCGATTGACTCCAGAAAGCCTGCCTGAATATGACATCTTCATTCAATCGACGTCATACAACCGGAAGCTTCAGAACGGGACATAGTTTCTTTATCAGGTGCTCGGAGCGGCTGGGTAGGCCAGGCCGCCACGCGGAATACATCATATGTGTACGAAAGCGAGAACAATACACGAGCAATACAGGTGCTACTGCGGGTGCGGATTATATGACATGTGGTTCCACCAGTCCTTGTAAAAAGGATCACCCCTCCAGGTCCCGTCGGCAAGCGGGTTCACCCACGTGCCATTTTTGCAATAAGATTCGCTATCGGAAAATTTGAAGGCTCCGCAACCGTCACACTTGATATAGCTTCGGCCCGGGTTGCGCTCAGACTTGCTGGTCCGTATGGTGCACTCTTCCCGGCAGCTAGGGCAGCACATCTTCGTCCAAGCCGCCCGAGCTACAGACCATGGGTTAGATCCAGTCAGAATAGATAACGAGGGGAGCGGAACTACCTTCTCCCGGCGTTGCCTGCTTCGCCTCTCTCGGAAGCTTTGCAAAGTAGTTGCTGATCTTGTTCGACATGCCTGCGACAGCGCAGCGTATAACGGAGCAGCAAACGATTCTCATTCAAAGCTTTATCGGGGGCGCATGAGAGTCACGTGATGTCATAAATTCGGAAAATCACGTGGCTTGTGACTACATAAACAAAGGACCCTATTTCTAACCCTACCTACCTCTAAGCCTCCCTCCTGGTAGCGACTTGCCGCCCTAACATGCCGTTTTATGCCCGCACGCCTTGCATCTCCTTCGCTCAGAACCGTTCTTGACCTCGAGGACAGTTTCGGGGTTGAGACACTTTCCACAGAGAACGTCAGAGTCTATGTAGTCCTGAATACACTCCTGCACAACAGCGGTCGGGTGGTGCCCCCTCAACGTTGTCAACCCCGCTTTGCATTGAGCATTCGTCGCCAGGGCCTTACCGAGGTATTTCACCAGCCTCCCCGTGCTCCTGTCCAATGCACTCGCGACGGCGTCTATATTGACAAGCACTGATTTGCACCCGTTACCGCGTCCCTCTCTTCCTTGACCACCACAGCCGGCATCTGATATCTGTAGAAAGGGTCGTCGGCATGGCACCGACCAATATTCAAGCTCCGTATTGTGGCATCCATTGTGTCAATACATACTGTTCCGGCTTTATATGTCAATGTCACCGTCCTAGGATGACGTTTCGTTTGGTTCCTCGCCGTCCACCACCAGGCGCATGCCCACCCAACCGGTGAGGTGCTGACCGTGAAGACTATTCTTGTACACGTCCCCCAACTTCTGGCGGAAGAGTTCCTTCAGCTTGTCCGGCTTAGTCGGGATGGCATACCTGTTCCTCGCGGCCCATGCCTTGAAAGCCTTAATCAAAGCCATTCGGGACAAGGTGGCCCCCTTCTCCTCGACGATGAACTCCTGGCGGAACTCCTCGAAGAGGTCGTTCTCTGTCTGGTACTTCTGTGTCGCCTCCTTGATGGCCGGGGGCTCGACAAGACCGTGCAACTTGAACCGCCTGTAGTACTCGACGAGGATGCTAATGAACGCTGAAGAGCACTTTGCCAGTCGTTCCCCTACAGCAGGGTCCTTCTTCCGCTCATGTGGCCGTTTCGGGTTGTCCACAAACAATGTCGGGAAGAAGACGACCTTTAACCTCCTCCACACTGCCCAGCTATTGTCATCCAATTGCGGGATGTCATTGCACACGACAATGCACTTGAACCAGGGCTTCCATCTCCGCTGCTTCTCGTGTAAACCTCTCGTTGTTATGACGTCTTCCCCCGAAAATAGTTTTATCGTATTGACCTGCAGGACCTCTGACGAGGCACCCTCGGAGAACACGGCGACACGTGCCTTTTCCAACGCCGAGAGACTTTCATTCGCCTGATTTGCGTCCTCCCGTCGTCTCGTGAGCAGAGCAGCCGGGGCGGTACCATAGTGATCACCCAGGGCCTCCATGAGGAAGTTCATCAGTTTACTCTTCCCGTTCGCGCCTGCGCCCGTGAATATCCAGAAGTATTGCATCGACGTGTCCGTGGTAATGCACAGGGAAAGAACCGTAAGCAAGTAGTCCCTCGTCTCGGGATCCGGCTGAATGGTGGACATGAATTCCATGACGAACGCGCAGTCGTCTGATTGACTGTCAACAGGCTGGTACGGTATCTTCAGGGGGATGGAAAGCATGTCTTCCGGCCGGCCGTCGCGAAAGGTAAAGGTGGAGAAGTCCATGACCCCGTTGGTGAAAACCAGCATGTTCGCGGTGTCAAGGACTTCGGAGAATCGCGGCCGCTGCTCATGGAACAATTCGATTGCGTCTTCCAGGATCCTCTTCCTCCTGGCGCCGTCACCAAGCTGCTCGCACACCCGCTTGATATGCCGAGCCTTCCGTTTCGTGTCCTCAGTTTGAATGCAGTCGCGCTCGTAGTACTGCGCCGCCCTCTTGAAATATTTCAAAAAGTATTCGTGCATGCCAAGACGCTTACGTAAGGTTAACTCCGCCTTGCCGTCCCAGTGATGGTCGTGAAACTGGTACCACATCCCGTCTGTGCCCTTTGCGCCCGACTTGCAGCAGTGGAACTCGCCCCGGAAAACAGTGTAGACCAGAGCGGAGAGCGATGCGTCGGTCCCCTGCAGCGCGTTGAGAAATGCCAGGTTCTGTGCTTCGTCCTCAAACACGACAAGGCCGTCCTCCTCGTAAGTACCAACAAAAGGCTCGTCCACCGCTAGGAAGTTGTTGACCGTATTGTTCACGGTGTTATTGATCGTCACCGAGACGTTCAGCTGCGCGAGCGCCGCAAAAAGCTTGGGAAACTCGCTCTCCGGCAGGGGTATGGGGTGCCGCGGCCACGGGTCCTGACAGTCATTACACCTCATGTTCCAACCGCGGAGAGAGTGCTCGAACTGGATGTGCAGACCACCACACTTTTTGCATTTCTGATGTTTCGCCAGCGCAGTGAGCATGTTCTTGTAAGGCTCCACGTCAACATCGTCCTCTTCGGGAAAGTGATCGGATATGTTCCGTTTGCATTCCACCGCCGCCAGGCTCATCAGGCCCTCATCGACCTGACGGTAACACATCTTCGTGAAGAACGACCGTATGGCTGGCGGGAGTTGCGACAAAGGAATCGCCGGCCCCTCACCCTGGCTCTTGCACTCCTCGTCGTGGCACTTGAACCTCGCGCCCGCGTCGCTCACGGTGACGTACGGGTTGTTTGACGCGTGGGTCTCCCTCTTCAGCCAGCACCACTTCTTCGTGGTGGGGAAGAGCAGGTATTTCTCCTCCTTGTTCACGCGGACGGTAGTCAACCGTTCCTGCATGCGGTAGCGGTCGCCAAAACAGTCCGTGGCCGCCTGCAGTACCGGGCGGATTTCCTCGGTCTCCCAAGTGAAGGTCATCGCCGAGGAAGACGAATCTTGACCCTTACCTGAACTGACTGAGGGATCACCAGCCCCTGAAGTGGACCCGCCGGCTCTCCCCTTCCCTTTGCGCTTCGATACAACAGTCAGCCCTCCCAGGGCACCGGGTGGCGTGGCCAACCGCTCATCCGTCTCGCTGACCGCCTGAACAAGATACTGCTTCAACGTCTCAAGGGTGATCTCCTTCGGATCAGGAGCGTCAAGCGGTGTCAGGAACCGAGGGACGGCGTCAATATCTTTAGCCCCGTAAGGCATGCCCATCAGCTGTTCTCTTCCCTTGTATACACCCAAGTCAAGGTGCAGATGAGTCTCATTCGGGGCAAGGTGTAGGACGTTCCTCACGTGCGCCGGTATTTCCTGGATGACGGCTTTCAGACCAAGTACCCACCCTCTCCAGGATATCTTGAACTTCCTCTCAGGGACCGGCGCCGGGTCCGTTGTCCCCGCGTCCTTCTTACCGTGCTTTGTGGCCGCTACCCACCCATGCCGCCCGGCAAAGACCTTCTCCTTCTCAGGATGTAAACGGTCGAGGACCTCTGTGAACTGGCGGAGATGGTCTTGAACAGTACCATCGCCGGGGTGGGTACTGAACTTGGCGTCCCAATCATAGTAGACCCTGCCTATGTCCGAGCCTCTGAAAAACTCCTGCATCGTGAAACCCGGAGTGAGCCCGTGTTCCCGCACGATGCGCAAGACCTCTTCTCCCGTGTACCGCTTGACATTTCGTGCTCCCCTGATACGGTCTACAAAAGAGTACACCGCTGGGTTGCCCTCAGCCATATCCTGTCTGTGTCTCTAGCTGAGAAAAAGATCTTGCGAGGTTGGTGCGTTTCGCACGCCGTGACGACGTCACGCCGACGACGGAAAGGAGACAACGGAACGGAAAGGAGACAACATATATATATATATATTGTTTGCATTCACCATACACGATGGTTAATCGAACATTCCAAAGAAGCCCGCCCCTTCCTCATCACTATCTTCCTTGATATCCTCCTTCATAGTGGCCTTCACCTTGCCTGTCTCAGCGGCTCCTGCCGCCCCAGCGGCCCCTGATACAGCCGCGCTAGGGCTCCCAACAGGTCCTTGACCGGCACCCCTAGTAAGGTTCGCCTGGAAGCTCTGCAACAACCACTCAAGCAACGGGTTGGCGACCCAACGCTTTTGCTGCGCATGCGGATAATTGGTCAGCTCCGCCTCAATCTGAGCACGGTCGGGTCTCTTGAGGATCTTTTCTGCGACGGTGGGTTCAATAGAGTGCATTTTGATGTATGCGGAGCCTTTGTCGAATGCGGTGTCAGGCTCGACGGGGCTCCGCACCCTCGGAAGGACCTTGTTTTATAGACATCCGCACCCAACGACAACTTCTGTAAAATAGGTGGAAGTGGACCAGCCACCCTAGGTTATGATTACGTAACATCCAAAGACAGTGACCTGTTTCATCCAGTGGCGCTCCTGTTCATCCCCACCAATCACTATAAAGCGGAGCAAAGCGCTTTCGCTCTGGTGCGATATGTCAAGATTTCGGCAGACAGAATGACGAGCCTCGTCAACATTGACCAGGACAAGTACCATGAAGCATTTATCAAAGGCAAATCTTTCAGGACCTTAAGCAACCTCCTGAAAGAGCTCACTGAACTACCGCTCACGCACTACGGAGGCATCGTCGGTTACACCGGCAGCGGCGATGCTTTCCTATTGTTCAACGCTGAGGGCATATGCACCGAAGTGTACAACGGGAAGCCTTCTAGAAAGCACCTCGTGTCGCGGCCGCAGAAACCGCTCCACATTGCCGCAGCTGAACTCATTCGCCCCATCCAGTCACCAATCGAAGTCTACAGCCGAACCTATCTCAATTCTGGTATCCGTTGCGCTGCCCACTTGGCAGGAACAGACTTGAGGCGCTGCTGCAGGTCGATCGTCCGCCGAGCGTTCATCGACAGCGGCAGTGGACGATTTGTCCAGCTCGATCCCAAGCTCCTCTCTGAGGCCATCGCCGTCGTGGGCGGGCCTGCGTGCTGCCAAGGCATTGATGTATTTGAATGACCAAGAACAAAATCAAAACAAAATTTGAACGAGTCGGATGCATACCTGAGATTAGCGCTCTCTCATTGAAATCATGCTGCGCCATGATGAAACCAGGCATTCCAGGACTATTCCACAGCGCAACGGCCGTCCGCTCCAAATCTTTTACGCGGTCCCGCAATCCGGCTATCTCCTCACGAAGCGCTGCGTTTTCGTTGCGAACGCCATCCTCTAATTTAGTTTCCCCCATTACAGTGAGCTTTCCTCGGACGTATACATCTCCTGTCACTGTTAAATTGCCCTTCCCAATTCCTGCAACCAACCCGGGAACAACGGTGAGATCACCGTAGATTATGGTACCTAGAGATGTCGTGTTCATAACAGCAATGGACGCAAGTGAATCAGTGTGACTTTACCCAGCGCTTAACAGACTTACCCTTTCTCTTGCTCAGCGATACTTTGTAAACGTTTCCATCGTGCCCGATCCGCTTTGTGCCGGCGCGGAACAGGGTGGCGGAGACGTTTGGCGACGGCCGACCCTCGCGTTTGTGGGAACGCTTCCGCGTTGAGCGCTTCTTGCTCAACTTCCTGCCGGCCGTTCCGGTCGCATACACGCACTTCCCAGTCTTTCTGCTGCGCACGTAGCCAGGTGAGCACTTCCTTCTCGATGGCATCAGTCTATCATATGCCAATAAAATTACTGTGGACCAAGAGTCCGTCATTCGTAATAATATCTCATGACATGTCAATCATGAGTAGTTTTGACGCGTACATCAACTCGAAGCTGCAAGCAAGCCAGTTCGCTGTGGGGATCAGCACGGTGCTCTTCTCTTTGCTCAGCAAGTCGGTCATTCCCAAACTGCCTTCACAGGTATACCGCATACTGGACGTCACCATCGTCAGGATTGTCATGCTGGCGTTCCTGATCGTGGTCCAAACAAAACAGCCCACCCTCAGCATCATCACCGCCACCGTTGTTGTCCTCGTCCTCAAGTATGTGACGAGCAATATCATTGATGTGCCTCCCCTCTCAGAAGTTCTCAAGCCAGACGGAGATAAAGATAAAGACAAGAAGAACGGAGGCTCGCCCGTCGTCTGCAATTGCTCACCTCAAATTGTGATGCCGGACAAGCCGCGGTACTTTTAATCGCATGGGTCCTTGCAACCACAGGCACTACTGACCATGTTCATTTTACCAGTACTCGTATTATTTTATTCAGACACATCACCCGGACATACATATGGCTCTTCACCAGCGTTTGCGGACAGCGGTCACAGTTGGCCCGGCGTCGGCCGTTTCCGCCTCACCGGAGGTAACCTCTGTGGTAGCTTCCGCGGTAGCCTCTGTGGCAGAGGCAGCGGTCGTCGTTGGCTCTGAGCGGCCGCAGGTGCTCCAGCTGTAAGCGACGTGCACGGCTGCGGTCACGACGGACTCTCCCGGAGCGACGATCATCGTCGGAGTAGCCGCCTGGTCAGCGAGCGCACCCAGCCCGCCGGCACCATCGACAGACACAGAGGACGGCTTCCCAATGCAAACGCCCAAGGAGTTCCCAACCCTGCGGGCTTTTCTGTTGGCGTCACGGGCGGCGTCTTCGAGAGCACGAAGATAAGCCCCGTCCACCCGCAACTGTTCGATCTCGTTGTGCACCGAGTCAACGCGGTTGGCACCCGCCTGCAAGGCCAGGTCCAGGGTCCTCCCCACGCGGTTGGCTGGAACGCGGTACGACAAGATGCTGATCCCCTCGTAGGAAAGGATCCTCGGCGGCGTATCGGTGTAGTTGTACACGGGTTGGAGCACGACGGACTCGGTCTGCAACCTTTGCACCCTCGCTTCGTTCAGGGCGCGAATGACTTTTTCTACGGCCGTCCCCGTAGCGTTTTGAGCGGCATCCGCCTGTGAAGCGGACTTCTGCACTGCGAGGTGAACGACGGTCACCGCCGACCTTACGCTTTCACGGCCGGTACCGGTGACGTGAAGGAGCTGTGCGGCCGTGCCCAAGCAGGCGACAGAGAGAGCGAGTAACTTGGATACGTACATGATTGCGGAGTGAGGTACCAATGCCTGATCAGGGCGCTGTGCTCTTTATATACTCCTCAATCCCAATCGGAATCCGAACCAACATCGATACCACACACACGAAGAGACGGGAAAATAATGCCCCCCTGACGATAATCGGAGACAATGACCCGCGGTTCTATCAAAGTGGCAGTTGCCGAGTCACTCACCGGCGGGATGTTGAGCAGCGACATCGTCAGCCGGAGCGGGGCGTCCAAGTACTTCGTCGGCGGGACCATCGCATACAGCCTCGACAGCAAAGTCAATCTCCTCGGGGTCGACAGAGAACATGCCGCTGCCACCGATTGTGTTTCGGAGAAGGTTGCCGCCCAGATGGCCGCGGGGGTGGCGAAGGCTTTCGGTGCTGATGTGGGGGTCTCCACGACGGGGTTTGCCGAACCACACGAAGATCATCCACAGCACGCGTTCGTAGGGCTGCACATGCGGGACACTGAGGAAACGGTGGTCCGCCACATCTCGCTCGACACCGACGGTGGACCGCCAACCACCCGTAACGACTTCCGGCGGCGGGTTTCCCACCTTGCGCTGGCCATGCTCAACGAATACGCCAACGTGACCGTGGGATAGAAGGCTTATTTTTTCCGTAACACCATACAGACTATGTATTCCCAGCTGGCCAGGAGCGTCCTAGCTCGCGCCCCAGTGAATAGAAGTGTGCGGCCTTTTAGGAGCACCGCAAAGCCACCAGATGAAGACCCGAAAGGTTCGAAACCAGTCGAAGGTTACTCACATCAGGAAGGAGCGAAAACTCCGGGTTCGTCTCCGGACGACGACGACGGACGACTGGAACACCCGTTCATCAACGGCGGTCCGCTGTTAGACGACCTCGAAGGTTGGAGCGAGAACAACGCGAGCGCATCTGAAGCAGTGGTCAAAGCGGAAAGGCACACGGTGAACTTGACCATCGAGAAAATGCAGGACAGAACGGTCAAGCACGTCACCGACGCGCAACACCGTGCCCGCCCGAGCGTATTGAAGCACAACGCAGAACAAGATGAGCTTGGCAACCCGAAGGAGCCCAGGGAGTCGGTAAATACGCCCGGCCAATGACAGGTGCTACGTAAGAATGAAGGCGGTCAGCGACCTCCCCATTGAGATCATCGAAAGAATCTTCACCTTCCTGGACCTGCAGACAAACGCAAGGTGCATGTTGCATGTACCGCAGCTCGCTTCCTTCACGGGACCAGAGCTTGTCAGACGCATACCGGGCTACCTGATGCTCGTCGGTGACGAAGATGCGGCACTTGAGATATTCTCATGTTTCTCTCACGATCCCCACCGGCAGTTGTTCACGTACCTCCCAAATCGAAAGGTACCTAACGGCGCCCTGTTACAGCGGGGCGGATTCGTCATAGAGAATCGCGGGCTGGATATCACCTTCCGGAACGCGCTGGATTCGCCGCGGGAGTTCAACCTCCATAGCCATTCTTCTTGCCACATGGGCCTGGCTTGCTCGCCGGAATGGCACACGACCTTCATTAGGGTCCCGCCCAATAGACATGGGTTCTCGACTTTCGAGCACCGCCACAATGGCTTTGACGCCGTCCACTGCGATGTGATATCTTTCGACCTTCAGTGGTTTGTAGAAGCAGTGCTCTCAGCCGACGGCAACATTGAGTTGACCGCAACAGGTCCCATCTCGTCACCGCTGACCATCACGTGACCGCCCCTGGGCTTCGGGTACGCGAACACTTCTGAAGCGCTGTAGGTCAGGTGCTGGAAGTCGGGTTGCGTCAGCACGGCCAGTGACACCGTCTCAGACGGCCCTGCCGGCAAGCCTATCATCTCCTTCAACACGTAGTAAAGCTCACGGACCGTCAGCGTGACACCTCCCAGGTCGCGTTTCGGTCCCAGGAGGGCGGACAGGGCATCGGTTACGTCTCGCTCCGTCTCGTTCACCTTGATCATGCCTAGAAGCAATGGCGGGAAAGTGGCAACCCTGTCAGTGTGCGGACCCTGCGCTGGAATCAGGCGCTCGATACGCATGTACGTACGGCCTCCGGAAGAGTACGGCTGGCAGCGCAGGAGACCGACACCCCGTGTGAGGAGAGGTTTCCAGGCGAGAAGGAACGGATACGAAAAACACACCTTCATCATGGGTATGTGTTTGGAGCGAGCCAGTTCAATGGTGGTGAATTTAACCTTCGGCGGTGGCGGCGCGATGAGCTGAAAGAGCCCGTACGTCGTCCAAAGCAGAGCGTTCCTCGCGGTGTGCACCGCTGTGGAACAGACGGCCAGCAGCCCATCCTTGAAGGCACCCGAAGTTACCGCGAGCATTTGATGACACTCTCGCCCAAAAAAAATTGAACGATGCGTGTATCACATTACAAAAGCCCACCCCTCCCCTACCCTGGATGGTCACCCCATGACCATGTCACAGACTCACCAATTTTCCGTCGTGAAAAGGCGCTGGACTTCGGTCCGGTTGTGCGATGTCTGCGGCAAAGAAAGCCACGACGATGCGGCAGCAAAGGCTCACTTTTTCTCAGACCACGTACGGGAAAGCACCGCGCTGAGCACGGGCAACCCGGCCCCCCGACGCAAACCGACGTCGGCTCAGCAACTGGAAGGGGCGCTCCTGCTGCAGTGCTTGGACAGAGTCCTCGATATGAACCGGGTCAACATTGCAGCCAACTCTGGCGGTTACTAGTCAATAAGCTTCCTTGATGTATTTCCTCCGCGCCACAGCACAAGCTAGACAAAAATATGTACATGTAATGGCCCCCATGCGTGCTACTGCCTACCCCCTTGCAAACGACATGGCTCACAGATCAGGATGTCGTGGCGGTCACGCCCAGTCGGAGTCGTGCAGACGATGCAGACAGCAAGGTCCTGTCCCCTGACGAATCTGGGTTGGTGCCTTATGTGTGCCTCGGTCCCGCACTTTGTACAGCTAGGGTTCCAACCGAGATTTCGGATCCCCGTATGACACACCATACACCTCTCCTAAAATGGTGAGTTAGGTTTTGGACCAATGACCGCGAGGATGATATGATTTTTGCCATACATTGCGCTCCTCTCCGTCCTTCTGAGGCACCGGTCCAAGACGGGCGGACATGTTGCCTCCGCTCCCTCCCTGCCGGACGGCCCTGTCAGCCCCGGTGCCGTGCTTGCCCCTCGGGTCCCTGAGCTGACCACTGTACCCGCCGTAACCGTGTGTGTTGCCGGCATTACCGAAAACGACAGGAGTGGAGTTGCCGATAGAAGGACCTTCGTGGTTGTAAGGCGCTCTGTGCCATCCGTGGTTGTAGCCGAGACTGTACCCATCAAACCACGCGTACTGTCCCTCCTTGTAACCAGCGCTGCGGCCCCACGCGTACGCCTTGTTCTTCACATCATTTATGTAGCCTTCGTCAGTCCGCATATCCACCTGCGCTCCCGCATCCGCCGTCCGAACCGGGATTTTCCCTTTCACTTCTGCGACGGGCTTCGCTCTCTTGTCCCTCCCTCCCCTTGTCGTCTCTTCTGCACCCTTGTGCATCCCACCTCCCACGACCGCGCTACTACGACCCCCACCGCCGAGGTCGGCTTCCCCTGCCTTCCTCTTCGCCCCTGCCACAATCCGACCGACGTCCGTCTCTACCCCGGTGAGCACGGTCCAATCAAACTCTGTTCCAGCAGCAATTGCTTCTGCCTTGTCGAGAGTCTTTCTCCAACGTTCAACCAGCCCACGGGAAACGCTGGGGGCGGGCGGGGTATCAATTTCTGGGAAGGCTTCCTGAGAGGGCGGCGGCTGAACGGTCTCCAGGGACATGCTGATGCCGGTGGCGTTCATGACGGCGGTGTACCCTTCGACGAGTCGTTGCTCTCTCGCACAAAGTTCAGTTAAGGACGCTTGCAACCCATTATATTTAGCGCATATTTCTCTGGTCAGAGTGCTCCGCAGCTGAGCCTCGTTTTCGAGAGCCGCGAACTCCTGCCCACCCTCCTCCACCACAGCCCTCAGTAAATCCATCACCTCGCGTAAAGCGCCGTCCACGGACGCGAGGGTTTCCAAACTACGTCGAAACTGTCGGTGAACATGCCGGGTGGTATCGGCCATCAGCCTGGTTCTGTCCGCAAACTCGGCCATTCTGTCGATTTCGAGGGGTGTGCCGTTTATGGGGGGGAACTTCGGAGCCGGCGCTCGAAAGGTTGGTGGGACAGGGCTAGTTCGCGGTGGGGGCGGGGCGGGATCTGGCATTCCGTCGTCCGAATCCAGTTCAATGGCGTTCTCCACATCCTGTTCAGCTGAAATTTTTGTTAATAGGACCTCGACAATTGCCCCGGTGCGATTAACCACCCACGTTCTCCCATTACAACGTCGTCAAATTAGGTAACCAACAAAGATAAGATGACGGTTGTGGCCTTGTGGGTTTGTTGCTGTAGCCGGACTAAGGGGACCAACAGCACAGAAGGGTATTTAAGTATGGGGGGGCAGGGGCAAGCAGCCAAGCCAATTCATCGACAAGCAAAGCTCAGCAACTCAGCACACGTGGCTCACCCGTTACACCAAGCCCCAAGCACGAAGCATGGCTGATGTCATCACATCCCCAGCCCAGCTCGCCGGGGCACGCCACCTTTGCGGCATGGCGTCAACGCCATACAATATCCCGGCCAAGAACCCGTACAAGGTGCTCGCCTCGTTGGCGGCTGGGTCGAGAGCCAGGACGAGGTCCATGCCGGACTTGAAATCCCGGGACTTGTTCAGCGCCCACAATGCACATTCCAAAACACGGGCGGCGGAGCCCCTCGCCACTAGCTGCTGCGGTTCTTTCAGCATGTAATCACCGAGCAGGATGGAGGACACTGCCGGGACGCGCAGGGGTTGCACTTCAAGGGTGGGCTCACCAGCGAGGACCACCTCCCTCCGCTTGCCGTAGAAGAGGCCCAATCCCACGTTGGCCAGCAAGATGGCTGCTTCCGCGCATTCGGCGGACCCGTGTGTCAACTCCACGTAACTCTGAATGACTCGCCGGGCGACCCCTGGGCGAGAGGTGCACCACAGGATCAGCGGGAAGATGCGTGTCAACGGCGCGGCGTCCGCGACCAAGCGGTCGTCTGGGCAGCGGGATAACCCCTGGTACGGGTTGGCTTTGTTGGATGGGTTAGCCAACTTTTGCGCGAGATACCTTTTCGCGGACTGGCGTGTTGTTTCGCAGCATACCGCTTGTTCGGGATCGCCGGCCTCCGTCATCCAACGCACGAAACGGTCCATGTGATCAACGGGATCAAAAGAATGATTGACCTCGAATGCGCGGACCGAACACAGAGCCATCTCGCACTCGTCCCGATGGGCGCCAGCGGGCCATCTGTAAATGGGGTTAGCGGCGGTGGCGCACGCGGAACCGGCGGCCGTCACGCGGTAATTCTGAAGGCGGTCCGTGGAAAGGGCGCCCGCGAACGGCAGCTGATTACCCACGACTGCCCCCAAGTACCCACCCAGGGTCCTGCTCTCTATCACCACCTTGCTCAGCAGCGGCAGATTCCTGTAAACCGCCGTGTTGGCGAAGGAGTTCACAAACGCCTCCACGGAATAGTGCTGCTTCTCCCTCCCCGCCAACGACGCGTGGGCCTTCCGTATGTTATCCATGGTTAGTACATCCGCGGCCGTGAAGACGTCATCGAAGAAGAGAGGATATGCAGGGCCGAGCAGCTCCACAGTGAACGGTGTCCGGTTCACGAGGACGGGGCAATTTCTCACGAATGCTTCCATCATGACCCCGAGGGTGGAGATGTCGTGCAAATGGAGAAAGAAGACGTTGTCCGCGAAAAGGCTGGTGAAGTCCCCTGGCGTCATGGGCGACAAAGGCAAGACGGCCGACGCGGCCAGCTGAGCGAAATCCAGGGCCCCGTTGACAAACGCTTTCTCTTCTGCGGTAGCCTGAACCTCGGCGTAAGCGCCCTTCAGGCGGGGGAGGTACCTCACCAGGGGATGCCGGGTAAGCGACGCTTTACGCACAGATACGCACTCTCCGAGATTGATAACATCCCTGCCGGCCGACAACGCAGCGATTCCGTACGTCTTCCTCCTCCAGGTCCCGACCTGAATGATTTTCCGATGCGTATTCGCCATGAACTTCGTCGTGGTGAAGCTATCCCGTGGTCTTTCTGCGTACACAGGGATCGGCAAGACGGTGACGGGCAGGTTGGGGTGCCCCGCGGCGATGAGGGCGTCTTCCCAGGCCAGCTTGAAGTGGGAAGAAAAGACGAACAGGCCCTTGCACGTTGCCAGGGCCTTCCGAAACCCTTCGCTTGCGAACAGACTCCGAGCGTTGACCCCGCCAAAGTCCGGGTCAAACGAGGTATGCGAGAATCCAACCCACTCCGCGGTCCTTTCTGTCTCACCATCCGTCAGGAAAGATCCCTCCACGTCGAGGTCGCAGAAGGTCCCCTCGTCACAGTGCAGGGACTTCAAAGCTCGAACAGCTAAGCGCCAGCCGACGGGGCATCCGTCCGACGGAAGCGGCACCGGGAAGCGCAGTTTGGGAACGACCGGCTTGCTGATGGCCACGGCGACGCATTTATTGTGTTCCGGAACGCAGGTCATTCCAATGTATCCACTACCCTGGGCGAAGTTTTTGTTTTCGTAGACTCCCGTCCCGGCTCAGTACATCCAGGAATTCTCCGCTGCCAGGTGATTTACGTGGGTAATGCGGCTCGCAAGAGTATCAGAATGTCCCTCTGCGGCATGGTGAGCAATGCGTCATCACTTGTTTCAAACCAAGAAATTGAAGCAAAAGACAACAAAACAAATGAACTACCACATCCTGCACGACGTCGTGAAACCGGCTATACAACCACCACGTATCTTGCGCCCGGGGTGCCGACATCACGTCGGTTGCCGACGGAGGACAGATCCCCTGTTTTTCTATCGACCACCCCGTCCGCTGCCTGCCCGCCCTTGCGCCGCCGTAACCATACGACGATGACCGGGTTGTACCGTTCGGAATGGGTGAGGAGTGGCCGCGAAATGACGCGGCTCAGGTACTTACAAGTCCGGGTCAGCGCAGCGCACGTCTTGATGTCCAGGTGCGCCGCAATCGCTTGGAAAAGCTCCACCGGCAGGGCACCGATTGATGGCAAAGCACCCGCTGCTGACATGTTTCGGGCGGCTTACCACATGGTTGTGAGTTTTTTCGCTAGCCAGTGCAAAGGGATGTTCCGACACTTAACCGCGCAAAACGAAACTTACATGACGCATTTGAGGATGGCGTGGGGGCTGGCTGCCACGGCGGCATGGGCATCGGTGTGCCTGCTCGCCCACGGTGTTCTCCCGTCCGTGTTGTCAAAATCCGGGGGTGACGCACTCCTAGCGGCAGCCGACAAAGTCCGAGACCGTCGAGGGCAAGCGCGTTTGATCACCCGCAAGAATTTCTTGACAAACAATGGGAACAAGCAGAGATGAGCACGATTGAGGTTCTCAGAGACGGTCAGCCGATCTCCGGTCAGGCCTACAGCGCCATCTCCATCATCGGACCGGGGGCGCGACAAGGCGCCAAGGTGTTCGGCCTCAAGGTGTACGGACACGCCCAAGACTTGGACGAGGCACGCGCGCTGGGGAAGTATTTTAACCAGCAGAACCCAGCCTTCGACGTGTACGTGGTGGAGAACAACAAGTGGGTGCCGTTGGAATTCTCCCCCGACGACATCAAAGAGCAGAAGTTCGGGGACCAGCTCCTCACCGAAATGGTGGAGAAGCGGCGCGAGGAGCACGACCGGAGCATATCGGAATGGGACCGTCAGCTGGCCGAGCGCAAGGACGCCGTCAAGCGGGAGCACACCGCAGAGGGGCAGCAGGCCCTGCTCAACCACAAGGAAAACGCGGTGGTCGTCAGACACAAAATCAAACAGGCGGAAGCGGTCGTCAGGCCCTGGAAAGAGGAACTGGACGGACTGTACCGCCGCTACCAATCTGATTACACCGCCGAGGAGAGGCAACACGCGGAAAGCCTTCCCTTGCCCTTGACCGAACCAGCCCCCATCCGTTACGACCTGTACAGCTCGGCAACCGAAAATTAAAGGCTCCAGTCGCTGCTCGGTTCTGCCCTGGCTAGCTCTTTCCTGGTGGGGTGAGACACCACCCGCAGCTGCCGCAACCGCCAGTGCACGCACGACCTCGCTTTTGTGACCCACAACCAGCGCGGCTGCACGATTACGTCGCACGTCCAACCGTCTAATGTCACGTCCGCAGGTAGGCGTTTCCGGTCAGCGTCAAAGACATCCAGCTCAGCCGGCGTGACGTTGACCCGCAACGCGGAGTCGTTTGACAATGCGCTCGCGAATGTGAGGTCCAAAGTCTTGGCGGACATGTAGAGCGGCCCAACGGGCGCGCCTGATTTTTCCGCCACGAATTGCGCTTTGACCAAATTTTCGATAGCCGCGCATGTCTTCCGAGCGCGCTCGTCCAGGAACAACAACAATGCGCCGGAGTCCTTACCAAACGTCTGCACACGGCCGCAGACCTCAACCCCGCGCAACGCGGTCCACATGGGCTTGCCATCTACGGTGATGACCTGGCACGGCCCCCCCTGGGTTTCTGCAAAGGTAAATTTCGTCTCCGCTGGTGGTCGGTCGAGAAGAACGGCTTCCTGTTCAGACCCGTCCGGGCTCTTGAGGTGAATGATTCCTATCGGTTGTGTTGACATTCCTGTCGGTAGTACTAATTTCAGTGCCGTGATCCCTATAGCCTCCGCCGAGCAGCTCCTTGATCATCAAATACCTGATGAATACGAAGTTATCCCTGCGCAGTTCCTTTGCTCTTCTGGCATTGGTCCGATGATCAGAGGAAAGGATCTCGCGCAGGCGGCATTTCAAATGGGAGAGTTGGTCATCGATAGACTGCAGCTCGTAATGCAGGTAACACTTCATGACGGGGTGGGAACAGGTCTCCGCGGCGGTCCTGCCCGCGGCGAGGAGCTCTTCAACAGACGTGTCTTCAGCGGGCGGCATGTGTTCCCTACGTCGCAGATAAACTTTTCCCACCCATGGCGCACACGCAAAGACAAATTCTGTGGCAGTTGGTAACAAGTCGTGCTTGACACGAACATGTCGTTGTACGAACCCCCTCACCGCTGGACCACAAGATACAACTCATCGAGACAGAGGAAACGGCGCTTGGCTGGGAACGCCCGCTTGGTGTGCGTGAACTGCGGGTCTGAGGGTCACATCCTCCGCGACTGCCGCGCTCCGACGACGAGTTTCGGTGTCGTTGCCGTCCGCCAGTATTATCCCGGGACCCACGTCGGTCCGATCCAACCGCCCGTAGAACACAGATGCGAAAAGCACTCAGTCAACATTCCGGACGCGATCCCCCCTCCGGAACTGCTCCCCGGCCACCCGCATGGTTACCTGTTCCTCATGGTACAGCGAAAGGACACAATGGGGTTCATCGACTTTGTCCGCGGGAAGTACCCCACCAGCGAGCCGGAGAAGACGGCTATGCTGCGCACCTACCTGTCAGAGATGACGTGCGACGAAAGACGGCG
>Ga0105239_10001403_pt1 | contig 32232 bp, 19 predicted proteins | sample KBSC44metaG_FD_92761 | JGI IMG/M metagenome (GOLD analysis project Ga0105239, IMG submission 92761) | Corn rhizosphere microbial communities from Kellogg Biological Station, Michigan, USA - KBS C4-4 metaG | ecosystem: Host-associated > Plants > Roots > Rhizosphere > Soil | place: Michigan, USA...
CGGCGCCCTGGCCTATACCTTCTGCGACTCTTTCTGGTATAGCGCCGTTGAGGGTGAAGTATACGCCTCCTCCGCCTTCTTCACCGCCCTGGTCTTCTGGGCCATCCTCAAATGGGAGCACAACGCCGACAAGCCCGGCTCCGATAAATGGATCATCTTCATTTTTTATATGATGGGCCTTTCCATCGGCGTCCACCTGCTGAACCTGCTCACCATACCGGCCATCGTGATGGTGTACTACTTCAAACGCTACAAGCCTACGCTCTGGGGCACCATCTTCGCCTTTATCATCGGCTGCGGCATCACCGGCGTCGTCCAGAAATTCGTCATCCAATATACCATCAAGGGCGCAGGGGCCTTCGACATCTTCTTCGTCAACTCGATGGGGATGCCCTTCTTCTCAGGCTTCGCAACATTCTTTGTCCTACTCACCGTCGCGCTCTTTTTCGTTATCCGCTGGGCAGCTAAAAAAGGATATTATTTCCTGAAACTGGGCCTCTGGTGCGCCTCCTTCATGCTCCTGGGCTATTCCACCTATTTCACCACCCTGATCCGGAGCACCGCCAATCCGGGTGTGGACATGTATAACGTGGACAACCCCGTGAGCCTCGTGGGCTATCTCAGCCGTGACCAGTATGGCGACTGGCCCATCCTCTATGGCCCCGACTTCCAGGACCGCCCGAACAGAGTAGACGCCGGCAACCTGTATGTGAAAGGACAGGATAAATATGAGATCGCCGGCAAGATATCCGGCACCGACTGGGGCAGCACGCCTTCTTCCCACTTCTTCCCGCGCATGTGGGACGGCAGCAACGACCGCGGACAGATCGATTGCTACCGCCAGTTCTCCGGCCTTGCCGAAGGGGAGAACCCCACCATGGCCGACAACATTAAATACTTCGTCAGTTATCAGAACGGCTTCATGTTCCTTCGGTATTTTCTGTGGAACTTCAGCGGCAAACAAAATGACCTGCAGGGCTTCGGCAACAACCGCGATGGCAACTTCATAACGGGGATACCCTTTATCGACGACCTGATGTACGGCGACCAGAGCCGTATGCCCGACACGATCAAAAAGAACAACAAGTCCTATAACCGGATGTTCCTGCTGCCGTTGATACTCGGCCTGATCGGCTTTTTCTACCAGCTGAAACGCAGCAAGAACGATTTCTGGGTAACCCTCCTCCTTTTCTTCTTCACCGGCTTCGCCATCGTCGTCTACCTGAACCAGGCGGGCTATCAGCCGCGCGAACGGGACTATGCCTACGCCGGCGCCTGCTACGCATTCGCCATTTGGATCGGCCTCGGCGTTATCTGGGTAAAGGACATGCTCGAAAAATACGCGTTGAAGAACAAGGCCGACGCAGCCAACTACGCCGCAGCGGGTCTCTGCTTCCTCGCCGTACCCGTGCTTATGGGCAGCCAGGAATGGAATGACCACGACCGCAGCAAAAAGACGCTCGCCCGTGACATCGGAAAGGACTACCTCGAATCCTGTCCGCCCAACGCCATCCTGTTCTCCTTTGGCGACAACGATACCTACCCCCTCTGGTACGCACAGGAAGTAGAAGGCATCCGCCCCGACGTGCGCGTCATGAACTATAGCCTGCTCGGCACAGACTGGTACATCAATGAGCTGCGCTATAAGGTCAACCAGAGCGGTCCCACCGACGTGATCTTTACGCCCGAACAGATACAGGGCAATACCCGCGACGCGGTTCCCCTGCAGCCCCTCCCGGGATTCGACCAGAATAAGTACTATGACTGCTATGATATGCTCAAGAACATCGTCGGCGGCAGCGACCCGAAATATACCGTCTCTTCAGAAGACGGCGACGTCTATAATATCCTGCCGGTGCACAAGCTCTCCGTACCCGTGGACGCAAACCTCGTGCGGTCGAATGGCACCGTCCAGGCAGGCGACTCTGTGGTCAGCGACCTCCACCTGGATATCTCCAAACAAAAAGGCTATCTGTTCAAGAACGAGCTGGCCGTGCTCGCTATCATCGCCGCCAACAAATGGCAACGCCCCATCTGCTTCAACTCCACCTATGAAGTAGACGCGCTCGGTCTTAGCAAATACATCCGCCAGGATGGCCTCGCAGGCCGGCTGGTGCCGGTGGAAAGCAAGAATACCGCCTTCGGCTTTTACAACAACGAGGTAGCGTATAAGAACATGATGACGAAGTTCGGCTTCGGCAACGCCGCTACGCCGGGCGTATACTACGACGAAGAGAACCGCCGTCACCTCAACACCCTCCGTGCAGCACACGCGCAGCTGGCGCTGAGCCTGATCGACGCCAAAAAAACAGACGAAGCCAAAAACCTGCTGGAGCATTTCGACCAGAACGTGCTGGAGTCCAACTTCCCCTACGGGATGACGTCCAACCGCGGCAACCAGCATAACCGCATATCGATGAGCTTCCTGCTGGCAGCCTACGAGGCGGGTGATCAGCCGCTGGCCCGGAAAGTAGCCGCATCGCTGAGAAAAGACCTTACACAGCAAATGCGCTATTACAATTCGCTGGGGGATAATATGACGAACGAACAGCTGGCCATCAACGCCCAGATGCTCACACAAGGCAAAGGCGGAAACCTGTCCAATCGCCAGGCGTCCTTCGCCAACGATATCCTCAGCAGCTTCCAGATGATCCTCCAGCTGGACGAATGGCAGAAACAATACGGAGGCGGCACCGGTGCCAAACTGGGCGCCTCAACGCCTGGGAGTGAAACCGCACCCGCTGTGATCAAGAACGATTCGCCCCCACAGGCTGGCGATCAACCTAAATAAGACAACGAAACCCGGTCCTTTGACCGGGTTTCTCATTAGAACCAAATCGTTGAATAAGTTGTTTTTAATTGGTAACTTCAATCCCAAGGCATCATTATGATAGGTCATCATTTTACAAAATACGATCCCAACGAGAACAGCAAGTCAAAATTCGATCAGCTGCTGGACATCTTCATGCAGCTGCTAAGTTATACCAATGGCGACGTCTCCGAAGCCCTGCAGTGGATGAACCAGCTCGACAAAGAGTACCAGATGACGGACGACGAGTACGGAATGGGGGACTTCATCGAAGACCTGAAAGATAAAGGCTATATCGACGACAACAAGCAGACCGGAGAGATCACCATCACCCCCAAGACCGAACAGGGCATCCGCCGGCGTTCGCTGGAAGAGATATTCGGCAAGCTGAAGAAAACTAAACAGGGCAACCACAACACCTTCAAGCCTGGCGGCGGCGACGAGATCAATCCCGAAACGCGCCCCTTCGTGTTTGGCGACCAGCTCGAACAGATCGACTTTACCGAGTCTATCCGTAACGCCCAGATCAACCACGGCATCGAGGCCTTTAGTATGCAGGAAGATGACCTCAAGATCCGCGAAACGGACTACAAGGCCCAGACCTCGACCGTACTGATGATCGACATATCCCACTCCATGATCCTTTATGGAGAGGACCGGATCACCCCCGCAAAAAAGGTGGCGATGGCGCTCAGCGAGCTGATCACGACCAAATATCCAAAAGATACCCTGGACATTGTCGTCTTCGGCAATGATGCATGGCCGGTAGAGATAAAAGACCTCCCCTACCTGCAGGTGGGTCCCTATCATACCAATACGGTGGCAGGCCTCGAGCTCGCGATGGATATCCTCCGCCGCCGCCGCAACGCCAACAAACAGATATTCATGATCACCGACGGCAAGCCAACCTGCCTGAAGGTCGGGAAAAGGTACTATAAGAACAGCTTTGGCCTGGACAGAAAGATCACCAGCCGCTGCCTCAACCTCGCGGCGCAGTGCAAGAAGCTGAAGATACCCATCACGACCTTTATGATCGCGAGTGATCCTTATCTGCAGCGATTTGTCAACGAATTCACAGAAACCAACAACGGAAAAGCCTTTTTCGCATCCCTCGATCGCCTCGGCAGCTTCATCTTCCGCGACTTCGAGAGCGGCAAAAGGAAAACGGTATACTAAGAGTCTCCCTCAGGGGCCGGGCGAAAAAGCCCCGGCACCGCCGGGGAATAAAACACTAAAACAACTAAATGGATATTTCAACGATCAGAACACTTGGGCAGCTAAAAAGATCCGGATACAAAAGCAGATCCGTAAAAGAAGAAGTACGCGAAAACCTCATAAAAAAACTAAAGAACAAAGAGACTACCTTTCCGGGAATTCTTGGCTATGAAGATTCGGTCATCCCGGATACCGAACGGGCACTCCTGTCCCGTCACAATATCCTGTTCCTCGGTCTCCGTGGACAGGCAAAGACCAGGATGGCCAGACAGATGACCCAGCTGCTCGACGAATACGTACCTTACGTGACAGGCAGCGAGATCAACGACGACCCGTTCAGACCCATCTCGAAATTCGCCCGCAATTTAGTCGCCACAAAAGGCGACGACACCCCCATCAGCTGGCTGCACCGCAGCGAACGCTACGGCGAAAAGCTCGCAACCCCCGACGTCAGCGTCGCCGACCTCATTGGCGATATCGACCCGATAAAGGCCGCCAACCTCCGGCTCAACTTCGCGGACGAAGAGGTCATCCACTTTGGCATCATCCCCAAAAGCAATCGCGGCATCTTCGTCATCAACGAGATCCCCGACCTCCAGGCCCGCATACAGGTCTCGCTGTTCAATATCCTCGAAGAAGGAGACATCCAGATCCGCGGATTCAAGCTGCGCATGCCCCTGGATATGCTGTTCGTCTTTACAGCGAATCCGGAAGACTACACCAACCGCGGCAGCATCGTAACACCACTTAAAGACCGAATCGAAAGCCAGATATTGACGCACTATCCCAAGAGCATCGATACCGCCCTGGCCATCACCGAACAGGAAGCCGACGTCCACGAAGAACAAAAAGGCCGCGTCGTGATCAGCGACCTCGTCAAACGTCTCATCGAACAGGTCTCCTTCGAAGCCCGCACCAGCGAATATGTCGACAAGAAGAGCGGCGTCTCCGCCCGTCTGACCATCGCGGCCTTCGAGAACGCCGTCAGCGCAGCCGAACGCAGGGCCATCCTCAACAATGAAAAGGAAACCCAGGTCTGGATGAGCGACCTCATCGGTATCGTCCCCTCCATCACCGGCAAGATCGAGCTCGTCTACGAAGGCGAACAGGAAGGCCCCTACCAGGTGGCATTCAACCTCCTCGAAAAGGCATTCCGCTCACAGTTCATCAACTATTTCCCCAACCCCGACCAGCTGAAGAAAAGAAAGGCCGATTCCCGGGACGACAACCCATTCCGGCCGATCACACACTGGTTCGACAAGGGCAATCACCTCAACCTCTTCTTCAACACACCGGATAGCGAGAAGATCCAGCAGCTCTACAAAGTCGACGGACTTCACGCCCTGGTGAAGAAGTATTTCAAAGGCACCAGCGAACGCGAAGCCGCCCTCCTCATGGAGTTCGTCCTCCACGGCCTGGCCGCCTATTCCCTGATAAGCAAAAAAGTTGTGGAAGGTAAAATTGAGTTTAAGGACCTCATCGGCTCGATGGTCAATCTCGGGTCGACCGGCAGCAGCTTTGGCAGCGAAGAGGACGACCTCGAAAGTGACGACTTTAATTAAATAAAGAAGGCCAGCTTTGCTGGCCTTCTTCTTAATGCACTCCCCCGCGTCTTATCGCGTCTAACTCATTATTCGCCTGCGCCGCCGCAGAGCGGGTTAAAAGATATTCACCTCCCGCTCAAGCCGTATCCCAAACTTCTCATTCACGCTAAACAGTATCTCTTCGCTAAGATCATAGATCTCCCTGCCGGTAGCGTTTCCGTAATTCACCAGGACCAGCGCCTGCTTCGCATGACACCCCGCATCGCCGCGCCGGAAACCCTTCCAGCCACACTGCTCGATCAGCCAGCCCGCCGCCAGCTTTATCCCTACCGGTCGCGGGTAAGCGACGATCGCCGGGTGCGCGACCTGCAACTCCTCGAACTTTTCTTTGGAAACCGTAGGGTTCTTAAAGAAACTGCCCGCATTGCCGATCTTCGCAGGATCGGGCAGCTTTGACTGACGGATATTTACGACCGCCTGTGACACCGCTTTAATGCTCAGGTCCTTCACGCCCATCCGCTCCAGCTCATGCCGGATATCCCCATAAGAGGTCTGGAACACCGGCACCTTGTTCAGCCGGAAGGTAACGTTCAATATGATCATCTCGTCCCTGTACCGCCCTTTAAAAACGCTTTCCCGGTAACCAAACTCGCAGTCGTTGCAGCTGAACATATACACCTTCCGCTCTTCAATAGAATAAGCCTCCAGCTCGTGAAAAACGTCCTTGATCTCTACGCCATAGGCGCCGATATTCTGCATCGGCGCGGCGCCCACGCTGCCGGGAATAAGCGACAGGTTCTCAACGCCCGCCCAGTCACGCCCCAGACAATGCAGCACAAAAGGATGCCAGGGCTCTCCCGCCCCGACCTTCACGTATACGTGCTCCTCATCCTCATGCACCACCTCGATGCCTTTTATCTCGTTCTTCAGCACGAGACCGTCGATGTCACGGGTAAAAAGGATATTGCTGCCCCCTCCCAGGATCAGGGGCGGTGCAGGCGTGAAACCCAGCAATTCTTCCAGCTCTTCCCTAGTAGAAAAACTAGAAAAAAAATGAGCAAAAACACTCATTCCGAACGTGTTAAAAGCTGTTAATGACTTATTTTCGATCAGTTTCATAATAACATAATTGCTGCTGCAATTATACGTTATTAAATAGCCCAAAGTAGTCATATATCAAAAATAACCCATACACCTAACTCCTAACCCAGAACCGAAATGTACAAAGCGCTGGCTGTATTAGCCTTAACCCTATTCTCATTTTCCTATGCAAAAGCCCAGACAAAAATCCAGTTGATCCCATCCGGGCAATGGCTAGAAGAAGGGGATAAACTTAACGACTCCTCCCAATACAAACAAGCCATCGAAGCATTTCGACATGTAGATCGCAGCGATACCAACTACGTACGCGCGCTTTATGGCATCGCCGTTAGCTACCTTGCAGACAGTCAATATGATGCAGCTGTGGAATACTGCCGGATGGCGCTTGCCGCCCACACCGATCCGGAAAAGGAGCCCGCCATCTGGAATGAATACGCCAATGCCCTCGATGCCGCAAATATGTACCCCGAGGCGATACGCGCCTACGATTCCGGCATCGCCCGCTACCCTGCCTTTGCGCTGCTATACATGAATAAGGGCAACTCGCTCCTCAAACAGGAACGCTACGGAGAGGCGGAAGTGCTATTCAAACAGTCCCTGCTGATCAACCCCTATTTATATTCTGCGCACTACAAGTTGGCCTTAAGAGCGCTCAATGAAGGTAAGATCGTCCAGGCATTTTTAGGCTTCGTCGCCTATCTGATGATGTCTCCGGAAGGCCGGTATCGCAGCAATGCCGTCAGTCTGTTAAGCTCTATCGCAAAATACGAGAATGATGTGCGCACAATCGTCGAAAAGCGAAAAGAAGAGCCGACCGAGAACTTTGCTGCGCTTGAGCAGATCCTCACGTCGAAGATAGCGCTCGACAAGAGCTACAAACCCCTCATCCCACTCGACGATGCGATCACAAGACAGATCCAGGCCCTCTTCGAGAAGATGGAATACGATGAGAATGACACAGATTTCTGGATGCAATATTATATTCCGTATTTTAAGCAGGTCTATACATCGGGGCAGTTCGAGAATTTCATCTATCATACCTTTTCCGGCGTCGACATTGCGCCGATCCAGGACTATATAAAGAAGAACAAAAAAGCGATCTCCGCCTATGTCGCAAGTGTCGCACCCTATTTTGACCTCATTCAAAGTACAAGGGAGCTGATGCTCAAAAAAAGAGCCACAACTGAACTCGTCTATTTTATCAATAACGAGGGGCAGCTAACAGGTCGTGGAAAGCTCGATGCAAAAAATAATGCCACTGGCCCCTGCGAATTCTATTACGCTCCGGGGAATCTGAAATGCACCGGCACCTACACGGCCGACAGTAAACGCGATGGTGTATGGAACTATTATTATTTTGACGGCGCCCTTAAAGCGACAGAGAACTATAAGAACGGCAGCCTGGAAGGAGAGCAGGTCAATTATTTTAACAACGGTGTCGTCTCCAGCCGCGTAAACTATAAGAACAATTTACAGGAAGGCGAAGCCACTTCTTTTTATCTGACGGGCCTTCCCAATTACGTCACGAATTATCATCTGGACAAGGAAGACGGGATCAGGATCACCTTTTCCAAAACAGGAGACACATCCTCGCTGGAAACCTACGTAGCAGAGAAATTGGACGGTGTCAGCAAATCCTGGTACCGCAATGGCATGCTGGAAAGTGTCACGAATTACAGAAAAGACGAGGCAGAAGGCGAATACCGGCAATATTACGAAGATGGCAAGCTAAAGGAAGAAGGTCAGTATGCAGCCGGTAAGCAGACTGGTCTTTGGAAAGACTATTATCACAACGGGCAATTAAAAAACAGCCGCAACTTTGTGAATGGCAAAGAAGACGGCGAATACAAAATGTTTTATGACAATGGAGTGCTGGCCACCACCTATACTTCCAGGAATGGTAAAACGATCGGCAGCTACAACGAATATGATTACGACGGCAAGCGCTACGCCACTTATGCTTTCAGCAACGACCTTATACAGAAAGTGACCTTCTTCGATAAGACCGGAACAACACTAAGTGTCTCCGAACGCAAGGACAAGCAGTTGAACCTGACAGAGCTCCGCCCCGACGGCTCGCGGAAGGCGCAAATGGCCTACAACGAAAAAGGAGATATCAACGGTACCCAGACCTTCTATTTTCTGTCCGGTAAAGAAGTGACAGAGACTGATGAATATGGTGATGGCACGGAAAATGGTCCCAGCATTAATTATTATCCCGGCGGAGGTAAAAAGTCGGAAACAGGATATACCGGCAAGGAGCTGGACGGCTATCACGCCAGCTGGTATCCCAACGGGATAATGGAGGAACAGGGTTGGTATCGGGATAATGCCCCCCAGGGTTCCTGGATCAGCTACGATGATCTGGGTAAAGTGACCGACAGTACGTATTTTCTGAATGGCTCTCTCAGCGGCTATAAATCTTCGTTCTATCCGAATGGTGTAAAAAGCGAAATGAAGCGGTACAGATCCGGCTGGCTTCAGGAAATTATCCAATTCGACAGCACCGGAAAAGAGCTGCAGCACAACTATTTCAGGAACGGAAATGGAAAGATGGTCTACGTGTTTCCCAATGGTAAGCCCGATCTCGAGCTGGACTATAAGAAAGGCCTACCCGATGGCGCACGCAAAACATTCTATTTTGACGGCAAGCCCGGTGACATATCCTATTATGCGCATGGTGTACTGAACGGAAGCTATAAATCCTGGACGCATACCGGCGCCTTGAACACCGAAGGACAATACCGCGATGGAGACCCGGCGGGTGTCTGGAAAAGTTATGAAAATGGCAAGCTCAGACGTAAGATGGAATATCGCTCTGGCAAGCTCGATGGCAAAGACACCTATTACTATGAGAACGGCAATATAGAAACCGAGATCTCCATGAAGGACGGGCAGCGGGATGGCCTTTACCGCTATATGGACCCGGGCGGGACGCTGATCTACCAGGTCAATTACCGGCAGGACGTACCCATCAGCTATAGCTGGCTGGACAATCAGGACAGCCTCGTGCCCGCCGTCGCGATCGAACGGGGCGCTGCAAAGATCAAAACGTATTTCCCCAATGGCAACGTCTCCGCAGAGCTGGAATACTACGATGGCTACCTGCATGGAGAATATAAGCTTTACTATACGAACGGGCAGCTACACATAGTCAAACATCGCAAATATGGTCTCCTCGATGGAGATTTTGTCGAATACTACCCGAACGGGAAGACCAAAAGCATCACGCCGTACCTTAACGATAAGGAACATGGCATCTCAAAGGAATTCTACGAGAACGGGCCGATAAGGGAAGAAGCAAGCTTGTACCTTGACTCCCGTCACGGTCCGACAAAGAACTATGATGCGAGCGGAAAGCTCAAAAGCGTCGACATGTATTACAATGGGAAACTATTAGCCGTAAAAAATGGATCTGCACAATAAGTTCACCACCCTATGCCTGCTGTTGAGCACCACACTGTGCTCACGTACCCATGCCCAGTCGATCGCCGATCTTCAGACTAAATACCAGGGCGAGCCGGTCGTAATGCTCAACCACTCGCTTGCCTACCAGATCAGCGTCGCCGGCGGACAGCCGCAGGTGCGGAAGGAAGAGCACGAGCAGCTGCTTTACCTCGCATCCGAAGCGAGGTCCTTTTATAGCCGATATTTTTTTTATCACGGCAGCTTCGATTCCATCCTGCAATACGCCGCGTATACCAGGACGGCCGAAGGCAAAAAGATCAAGGTCACGGATTTCAAGACGGCGCACAGCGAGTCCAATGGTATTTTTTACGATGACGTGAAAGAGACCAGTTTCGATTTCCCCGGCGTCAGCTCCGGCGCCATCGGCACATTGGATGTAACGTCGATCGAGAAGGACCCGCACTTGTTGTCGCCTTTCTATTTTTCCAGGGGTATACCCATGGCCAATGCTCAATTGACGGTCACCTTTCCGAAGACGATGTCCATTAAATATGTCCTGAAGGGGGCCGATTCCGGTCGGATCGTCTTCCGGCGGGACGAACGGCATGGCGAGGTCACCTATATCTTCCAGGCGAAGGACCAGGCCGCCGAGAAAGCATACGAAGATGCGCCCGCCGCCGCGTGGTACCGTCCGCACGTCGTCTTTTATATCGAAAATTACCAGGACGAGGCCGGCCGCTCCGTTAGCTACCTGGCCAATCCCGGCGACCTTTACCGGCTCGATCGCGCCTTCGTCACCGATATCAACCGGTCCACCGGCACCTCGCTGAAAGCCATCGTCGATTCCATTTGCCACGGGGTCAATACGCCTTACGCGAAGGCAAAAAGGATCTATGGATGGGTGCAGCAAAATATCCGCTACATCGCCTTCGAGCAGGGCATGGAAGGCTTTGTCCCGAGGGATGCCAATCTCGTCTGCAGCCGGAGATTTGGGGATTGCAAGGATATGGCAAGCATTCTCACCACCATGCTGAAAGCAGCCGGCCTTCAGGCTTACTACACGTGGATCGGGACGAGAAAGCTGCCTTATACATATACGGAGACGCCATTGCCGATCGTAGACAATCACATGATCAGCACTCTCTTGCTCGACGGCCAGTATATTTTCCTGGACGCCACCGATCCTGACTGCATATTCGGCATTCCCACCGATGGTATCCAGGGCAAACAGGCGATGATCGGCATCGATGATACGGCTTTTAAGCTGCTGAATGTGCCGGTTGTATCCAAGGAAAACAACCGCATAACGGATTCCACCGTCCTCGATCTCACGGATAAAGGGCTGACCGGTCATATCAACATGGAGATGACCGGGTACTACGCGATGGGATTTCAGGGCTTCTTATCCTGGCAGAAGGAAAGCGACAAGGACGAGCAGATCAAACACAAGCTCTTCCGTGGCTCCAATAAATTCCGGCTGGACTCCTACCAGGTGGGCGACAGGAGTGAAAAATCCCATATCGGTCTCACCGGCGCATTCAGCCTCCAGGACTACGCCAAGCACATTGGCAAAGACTGGTATGTCAACATGAACCTGTTTAAATTTTATGAACACCAGGAGATCGATTACCCGAAACGCAAAATGCCCATCGAATTCGATTTTTGCAATCAGCGCCGCTACGTGGTTGTGCTGAATATTCCGCCGGGTTACCATGTCAGCTATATGCCCGCAGGCAAGACCTACCACAATGCCGTATGGGGGTTTAGCATGAGCTATGAGAACAAGGGCAACAAGCTCATCTTCACACAGGAGTTCGACAACGACCATCTGCTGCTGACGGCCGATCAATTTGCCGACTGGAACAAAGTATTGGAAAATCTATTCCCCCTTTATAAGGAAACAGTAAGTTTAACCGCCAACTAACCGCATGAAAAGAACCTACATTTTGTCTACGGCCCTTATCCTCGCCGCATCCCTGCAGGCTCAGGATATCAAACAGCAGGAATGGGCAGCAAAACCGGCCCTGCACATCCTGCCGGCCGGCTATGAAAAAGAATCCGCTATCATAATCCGCGACGACCGGCGGGTCGAGTACGTGGACCTGCCCAATAAGGAGATCGCCGAACATTATACATACCACCGGATCGTTCGCCTGAATGACAATCTTGGTATCGAAGCTTATAATAAGATCTACCTGGGTGTAGCGGACGGCAGCGAGGTCGAGGATATCCGTGCAAGGACGATCCTCCCCGGCGGCAGGATCATCGATGTCGACAAAGCCGATATCAAGGACCTCGAAGAAAAAGACGGCTCCCATTACAAGATATTTGCCATGGAAGGTCTCGAAAAAGGCAGCGAGATTGAATATACCTATATGTACAAGCGCAACCCTTCCTGGTTCGGAAGGGAGGTCGTCCAGACCAAATTTCCCGTTCTGGATTCTCGACTGGAGATCCTGGCGCCCGAAAGGCTGGTACTGGAGCTGAAGGGCTACAACTGTACGCTGACGACGCAGGACACCGTCATCGGTCAAAAACGAATCTTCAGCACGTCACTGCAGAATATTTCCGGTGCGGAGGATGAAAAATACGCCGCATACAAGGTCGGCCTTAAAAGGATCGAGTACAAGCTGTCTTATAATACCGCAGTTAGCGGCGCCCGCGAACGGTTGTTCACCTGGAATGAGCTGGCGAAAAGGATCCATAGCCTGTACGATAGTTATACGGAAAAAGAGCTGGGAAGAACAAGCGATATGATCCGGAGCAATGGCTGGGACAAGCTGGCCACCCCCCAGGATAAGATCATTGCGGTTGAGCATTATATTAAAAAACAGATCATTGTTCGCCAGGACATCGATGCGGAGAATGCCGGCAACCTGGAGTGGATAATCAAGAACAAACTGGCAAGCAATGGCGGGATACTGAGACTGTATGGTGCTATTTTTGAAAGGTTGGGTGTCGAACGTCAGCTCGTGCTCACCTGTAACCGGGAGGACGCAGACATCGATCGTTCTTTCGAGAACTGGAATAATACGACGGACTACCTGTTCTACTTCCCGGCCACTAAGAAGTTCCTGGCCCCTACAGTCTCTTATACGCGCTATCCATGGATCAATCCCTTTTTTGGCGGCCATAACGGCGTCTTCTGTAAGACGACGACCCTCGGGTCCTTTACGACGGCAATTGCCGAGATCAGGATGATCCCGCTGGAAGACTATACGCAAACGTATAGCAGGACGGAAGCTTCGGTCAGGCTCAATCCGGGAAAGGATACGGTCCTGGTCGATCTGAAAGATATCAGCGGCGGATATATGGCTGCCGTTTACCGGGCCGGCTTCATCCTGAGCACGCCGGAAGTTCAGCAAAAGATGATCAAAGAGTTCGCAAAGGCGAGTACCAATTCCGAAACCATTCAATCGTCCAGGATCGAGAATGCGGATTTTGAAAGCTTCCATGACAATAAGCCATTCATCCTGAACGCATCTGTCAAGTCCGGAGAATTGATGGAAAATACCGGGAGCAAGATCCTTGTAAAGATCGGTGAGATCATCGGACCACAGACAGAGATGTATCAGGAGAAGGCCCGGCAATTCCCGGTCATGATCGAATTTGCGCATACCCTGGAAAGAACGATCAACTTCCAGGTGCCGGACGGGTATGTGGTGAGCAATCTCAACGATCTCAGGATCCATAGTGATTTTCAGTCGAACGGGGAGATCACGATGGGCTTTACCTCGGATTATACCATGGATGGCTCTGTTATTAAGATCCACGTGATGGAGCAATACAGACAGCTGACCTATCCTTTGTCGGAGTATGAGAACTTTCGCAAGGTGATCAACTCCGCGGCGGATTTTAATAAAATTGTACTGGTGCTGGAGGTCAAATAGCGTCGACGTCCGGAATAATGACCACGCTCTTCCATTTCTGGCTATTCTGAACGATAGCCGTCTGCTGCTGGATGACGAGCTTCGCGAAATTGATCGTATGTCCGTCCTTCGGCAGCTTGAGCATCAGCTCCATGAGATACTGGTTACGAATGCGTCCGATCACGGGCTCGGCCGGCCCCACCAGGTAAGGTCCAAAATCCTTTTTCATATTATTGGCGAAAAAGGAAGCCGCCGACTGCACTACTTCCTTGTCCCGGTGCCGGAACGTCACCTGTATCACCCGGGTGTAGGGCGGATAGCCGAACTGCTGCCGCGCAGCGATCTCGTGCTGGAAGAACAGCTTATAGTCATGCTCCTTGACATAGCTCAATACCGGGTGCGCCGTGTTGGCCACCTGGATCAATACATTTCCTTGTCCATCCTTACGCCCCGCCCGCCCGCTGACCTGCTCCATCAGCTGAAAAGCCCGCTCGTTGACGCGGAAGTCCGCAAAATTCAGGATGCTGTCCCCGTCGAGGATACCCACCAGATTTACATTGTCGAAATCCAGTCCTTTCACGACCATCTGCGTTCCAACGAGGATGTCTATCCGCTGCTGCTCGAACTGCTGGATAAGACTGTCATGCGCCGTTTTACCCCGGACGCTGTCGATGTCCATACGCGCAACCCGAGCCTTGGGAAAGACCTCTTCCAGGTATTCCTCGATCCGCTCGGTACCAAAGTTCCGCTGTACGAATTGGTGATTGCCGCAGGCCGCACAGGTATTCACCGGCGGATACACCGTCCCGCAATAGTGACAGTGCAACTTATTGGTCAGCTTGTGGAAATTTAATGAGACGTCGCAGTTGCGGCACTGGGGTATCCAGCCGCAGACGGCACAGACCTGGTAAGGCGAATATCCGCGGCGGTTCTGGAAGAGGATGACCTGCCTGCCCGCCGCCAGCGACTGCTCGATCGAGCTGTGCAGCGCCGGACTCAAAATAGGCTTGCCGTTGTCGCGTGAGCCGGTCTGCGGTTCCGGGACCGCCGGCGCCTCGGGAGCCTCTTTATCCCTCAGCCAGTCTGCCCCCCGATAAGGCTGTTGCACAGGCGCTGCCTTCTTCACCAACCTCAATGCCTTTGTGTCAACCACCGTTATCTCCGGCAACCGCACCTGCCCATACCGCTCCATCAGCTCGACAAGCCCATACTTCCCCGACAAGGCATTATAATATGTTTCCACCGACGGCGTAGCGCTCCCCAGCAATACTTTCGCACCAAACAACGACGCATAATAGATCGCCGCATCCCGCGCATGGTAACGCGGCGCCGGCTCCTGCTGCTTATAAGACGGGTCGTGCTCCTCATCGGCCACGATCAGCCCCAGATCGCGGAAAGGCAGGAAAATAGCCGAACGGGCGCCAAGTATGATCTTCAGCTCGCCCGTGCGGATCTTGTTCCAGATCTCCAGCCGCTCGTTCTGGCTGAACTTGCTATGATAGATGCCGATCAGCCCGCCAAAATGCTTCTGCAGTCTGCGGATGATCTGTGACGTAAGCGCGATCTCCGGCAGCAGATAGAGCACCTGCTGCCCCGTACGGATGGCCTGCTCGATCTGGCGGATATATACCAGGGTCTTTCCGCTCGACGTCACGCCGTGCAGCAGACATACCGACTTTTGCTGGAAGGCCTGGCCGATCTGTTCGAATGCCACCTGCTGCGCCGGTGTCAGCTCGAAATCGATCTGCACATCACGCGGCAGATACTTGATCCTGTCTACCTGCCTTTTTTCGATCCGCAGGATACCCTTCTCCAACAGCCCCTTCAGCTGCGCGTCGGAAGCCCCGGACTTCTTCAGCAGCTCAGGCCGGCTGACACTGCCCTCCGTACGGGAGAGATGAAGATAAGCCAGCAGCAGCTCCTGCTGCTTGGGTGCCCGGCCCCAGTTGTTCAGCAGATCGGCCAGCCGGTCTTCGTTGCTGTATTCCGGATTCAGGATGACGTAGTTTTCGGTCTTGGCGACATAGGTCTCCTTGAGCGATTCCCAGACAAAACAGACCTTTTTCTCGATCAGCCGCTTGATGACCGGATAGACATGAGAAGAATCCAGCAGCTGCTGCACCTCGGTCAGCTTCAGCTCTTTTTTGATATGCAGCGCCTCCGCCACGACAAATTCGTCATTGTCCAGGTGGGAGAAATCATCCCCTACCTCTTCATTAAAGACAAGGATAGTCTCGCTGTTGAGCTTGAAATGCGCGGGCAGGGCCGCCGCCATTACCTCGCCTTCGCTACACAGATAGTACCCCGCGATCCACTCCCAAAGCTTCAGCTGGGCGGGATGCAGAATGGGCTCGTTGTCGAGCAGGTTCCCGATGGGCTTGGGCTCAAATGCGGCCGGCTTCTCATTGTGCAGCCGCCGGACGATGCCCGCATATTTCTTGTTCCTGAGCTCTACCTCCACACGACACCCCTCCCGCACCTGTCCAATCCATTTTTCAGGTACAGACCAGGTATAATTCCTGGGAAGGGCCAGGGGTATGATAACATCGGCATACATGGGGGGACAAATTTACGTTAAATCCCCAACAGCTACCGCGCAACTATTTCCCTGGCCCCAGGCGCCTCCCGCTAGTATCCTTCGTTCTGCACCAGCGCCTTATTCTTCAATAATTCCGTCTGCAGGATAGGCCACAGGTCATAAGGCTCTTTATACACCCGGTTCTCGACCAGGAAGGGTGCATAGGTATAAGTGCTCCCCGTTTTCGTCGCCCGCATCCCATAGGCCGTCGTCATCACCTGCATCCCGATCTTCCAACGACGGATATCCCAGAACCGCGAGTCCTCCAGCGCCATCTCTACCCGGCGCTCGTGCCGTATCCGGTCTCTCATCTGGTCCTTCGTCAGGCCCACTGGCAACGGCGGCATCGCCACGCTGGTCCGGCCCCTTATCGCATTGATGGCGTCGTATACGCTCTGGTCCGGGCCCACCGCCTCATTCTGCGCCTCGGCATAGTCCAGCAGCGTCTCAGCATAGCGCATGTATACCCAATAGTGGCTGCCCGGCTGGTAGGACGTGATCAGGGTGGAAGTCTCGTCCAGCATCTTCCCGCCCATATAGTAGCCCGTCTGGGTCGACCCCGGCTTGTAGTTCAGTCCATTGGTCCCGCTGCCCACATAGCTATAGATCGTCGTCCCTGCCCAGGGAGCGCCATTGTAAATAACCGTCATAGCCATACGTGGGTCGCGGTTCTTATAGGGGTTCTGCGGGTCATAGCCCGAGGCCGCATCCGTGATCATCAGGCCGTTCTTCATCTCATATTCGTCTACCAGGTTCTGCAGGGGCTGTGTATTGGCCCATCCCCCACCCTGACCCGGCGGCTGCTGTACCCTGACCCAGTCGTCGGTGGCAACCTTGAACACCTGGTTGACGGTATTCTGAAAGATGATCTCCGTCGACTCCCGCGTATGCAGCATAGTCTTGTAATTGTCGGCAAGGTGATAGACGCCAAGGTCCATCACGGCCTTGGCGGCGGCAGCCGCATCCTTCCATTTCTGCCCGTCGTTGGACGTATTGTGCAACGGACTGGCAGCGAACAGCAGCGTCCTCGCCTTCAGCATCATCGCAGCGCCTTTCGTGGCCCGCCCCAGGTTGTTGGCCGGATAGCTCGCCGGAAGAAGGAGGCTGGCGCTGTCGCAGTTCTTAACAATAAAACTGACGGTCTGCTCGTCGGTGCTCCTCGGAATATTGAGGTTGTCATCGATCGAGAGCACATGGTCGACAATGGGAACCCGCCCATAACGCTTGTAGAGCTCGGCATAATAATAGGCGCGGAGAAAATAGGCCTCACCCTTCATCCTCGCCTTCCCTGCTTCCGCATTAGGATCGTTATTCGTCGGCACCGCGTCGATATGCGCGAGAAAATCGTTGGCCTTCCGGATGGCCTGGTAATATTTACCCCATGCATCTATCGGGTCATTGGTCGGGGAGAGCGAGCCATTCGTATACACTATCGGCGCATAGGCATAATTGTACTGACACCTCGCGTCGTCCGTTGCCGCCGTCCAGGTAAAGGCGTTGTTTCCCGCGAACCAGTCGCCGGTGCCCAGACCCGCGCTATAAACATTGGCGAGGAAACCCTGCGCCTGCACATAGCTGTTGAATACCTGGTCCTCCGTGGTCCCACCCGATTCCGCCTTGTCGAGATAGCTGTTGATCTTCTTACAGCCCGTCGCTACCACGGTCTGACATGCAAGGCGTAAAGCCCATTTGATATAGATATGTTTTTTCATTGTCGTACTATTTAGAAGTCTGTGGATACGCCTGCATTATAGACCTTGACCTGGGGATAGTAGAATCCCTTCCCGGCCGGCGCCTCGGGATCAAAACTCTGGTTGCCCATCCTGTCCCAGGTGAACAGGTTCTCCCCGCTGACGAAGAGACGAAAGGCAGACAGATGCGTGGACTTGGAAAGGTGGACATTCTTTAACGTATAGCCGAACTCGACGTTCTTCAGCCGGATATAGCTGGCGTCCTTCATCCAGAAGGTAGAGGTCTGGTGGTTGTTGGCATTCTGCCCGTAGTGCAGCACCGGGTAGGTTGCCGTACTGGCTGTTGCCGGCGTCCAGCGCCCCAGATGCTGGACCATGACCTTGGCGCCGTTGTAGAACTCCCAGGCGCCTTCATGGTCAAAGACCACGTTATAGTTGGACGCACCCTGGAAGAGCACGCTCAGGTCGAAATTCTTCCAGTTGATACCACCCGACAGTCCAAATAATATCTCCGGCGTATAGGTCCTCCCGATAGTGCCCGCGTCATTGGCGTTGACAACTCCATCATGGTTCAGGTCCTTGTATTTAAGGTCGCCGGGAATGACGGTACCGAACTGTTTGGGACTCTTGTTGATCTCAGCCTGGTCCTTGAAGAAGCCCAGCGACGTCAGCCCAAATATTTGCCCCCAGGGTTTCCCGGTCTGCCTCAGATAGTCATAGGGGTAGCTGACCTCGTCCATGAAAACAACCTTGTTGCGCGCATAGGAGGCATTGGCCTTTACGAAATAGGAGAGTTTGCCGATACGGTTGCGATGGGTCAGCTCCACCTCGAAACCCTTGTTGACCATGATACCCACATTGGCGGGGGGCAGATTGGCGGCCGCAACTCCCAGAGAGGCAGGTACCGTTCCCCGTGTCAGCAGGATATCCGTACGCCGTTCGTGAAACAGGTCAACGGTCATCCCGAAGAGCTCGTGCAACATCTTCAGCTCGATGCCGATATCCGCCTTGTGTGCCTTCTCCCAGGTGACATTCGGGTTGGCGGCCGGACCCTCCGTCACGCCGGCCACGGAAGTCAGCGGGTCGCCATAGGAGTAACCGGTACCTGCCTGGTACTGCGAAATGAACAGCCATCTCCTTCCCCCATTGATCTGGTCATTCCCCGTGATGCCATAGGAGCCTCTCAGCTTCAGGAAGTCGATCACCCGGCTGTGAACCAGAAATTTCTCCTTCGACAGCACCCATCCCCCCGAGACCGCGGGGAACAGCCCGTACCGGTTGCCCGGCGCAAAATTGTCGGTGCCATTATAGCCCGCATTCAGCTCGGCGAAATATTTGTTCTGGTAGCTGTAGGTGACACGGGCGACCAGTCCCTGAGAAACAAACGGTATCTGACCACTCAGCACCGACTGCGTCCTGTTCGCCAGCAGGAGTCCCGTCACTGAATGATCGCCAAAAGTCCGGTCATAGTTCAAAGAAAGGTCCATCCAGACATCCCGGTTCTGGTCATACGAGCTGCCGGGGGCGCTCAGCGGCGCATCTGTGCCGGTATAGGTGTAGTTAGCCGTATCCAGCAGCGAGCCCGAACCATTGTAGGTCGCGGTCCGTTCGCTCCTGGTCCTGGTCATATTATTGACAAAATACCCGTCAAAGGAATAGTTGCCCTTCAGATAGAGTCCCTTCGTGATAAAGTCCAGTTTCCGCGTGGCCGTCAGCATGCCTGACAAAGAGGAGTTGAAGCTCTGGACATACCCCGACTTGTCGACCATATAGAACGGATTGCTAAGGCTGGTGCCTCCATAGAACCCGGTAGGATATTTTATCGGGAAGGTATTCGGCGGGTCTTTCAGCAGATAGTCAAAGAGATTATAGGTCGTGACATTCGGCGCGTTCTTGTTCTCTATCGAACCAAAAAGGCTGAGCCCCATCGAAAAGTCCTGGTCAAAATCAAAATCGATATTCGACCGGAAATTATAGCGCTTGTAGTCGATATTGGGATCATACTTCGGATTCTTCTCCGCCTTGTACAGTCCCTTCTGGTCTGTATAGCCAACATTGACGAAATATCTTGCGGTCTTGCTGCCACCGCTGACGTTGAAGTCCGCGCGGGTCATCTTTGCCGGTTGCAGCATGGCGTTCAGCCAGTCAACGTTGGGGTGGCCGTAGGGGTCGCTACCCGTCAAGTACGCCTGCAGGTCGGCGTCAGAATATGGGATCAGCGTCCCATTGGGATTGTCATTCTTATAGGCTTCATTGGCCAGGGTTGCGTACCAGTAAGAATCCAGGTACTTCGGCAGCCGGGTGGCCTTCTGGACCGAGGTCTGCAGGCTGGCATTTGCAGACGGCGCGCCCTCCTTCCCCCTTCGCGTCTTGATGATGATGACCCCGTTGGCGCCCTTGACACCGTACAGCGCCGTTGCCGAAGCATCCTTGAGTATGGTGATGCTCTCTACTTCGTTCGGATCGAGCAGCGAAATGGCCTTTGCTTCCTTCTGTACGCCGTCGATCGTGATCAATGGCGCAGCGCTGTTCATGGTAGCAATACCCCGGATATAGAGCTCGGGTACATCGGCTCCGGGCTCGCCCGACCGCTGGATGGCGATCAGGCCGGGAAGACGGCCCGCAAGCGCATTGGCGATATTCGACACCGGGCTCTGCTTGATCTCCTTCGTGCCGATGGAGACTACCGCTCCCGTCTGGGCGATCTTTTTCTGACTCTGGCCAAAACCCAGTACCACGACCTCGTTCAGTCCGCTGCCTTTCGAGCTGTCGATGTCAGCGAGCATGCCCGTGTCCCTCAGCTTCGGCGTGCCCGATACAGGCTGCGGGGCCGCTGTTCTCTTTATCACGAAGGCACCACCCATTTTTTCGATGGTGAAGGGGCGCTGTTTCAACAGTCCTTTTAATATCTGTTCAGCCGTCTGCCCCTTATAGGACACGGGCCCTACTTCGACGCCGGCAAGGTCGGAGGTATTAAAAGCAATACTGGCGCCCGTGACAGCCCTCAGCTTGTCCAGGGCCTGCTCGAGAGGCGTCCGCCCGAACTGTATAGAAAAGGTCGCCTCCTGCGCCCGCAGCAACACCGGCGGTAGAAATAAAAGCAGCAGCAGATAGCACCGGGCAATAAGAAGCCCGGAGGTGTTTTTACACCTTCTTACATGGGTCATTGTTTGTATATTAATTTTCTAGTTGAAGACTTCGAATGTGGTCGTGTCCGATCTTTTGTAATGACATCCCGCCAGCGCACAGAAAATGCTGACGATATCTTCTGGCTTCTGACGACGACTGAAGTTGACGTTCAGACCGGTCTGCAAGTCATCTCCTTTTGTATGCTTATTCCGGATCGTTATATTGTACTGATCATTTAGCAGCTGTACCAGGTCTCCGACACGCATATTGTTATAAACCCATTCTCCCTTTGTCCAGCTGGCGATCTCCGCAGGCACGTCAATTCGCGCCCACGCGCCACCGCTATACCGGACACTCTGCTGTCGGGTAAGAATAGCTGCTTTCACTCCTTTCTTGCCGACCTGCACCTTCCCGCTGATAACAGCTACGCTGGTCTCTCCGCGGCTGGTCACATTAAAGACCGTCCCTAACACCTCCGTCCGCACACTGTCGCTCGTCGTCACGGCGAACGGATGCGCCTTATCCTCCGCCACATCGAACAGCGCCTCACCGGACAGCTTCACCTCGCGATGCTTACCAAAATCAACACAATAGGCCAGCTCTGAATTTGCATTGATCCATACGGTGCTGCCGTCAGGCAGTGCCATTTTTTTCACCTCTCCTTTCCCGGTGGTCACACTGGCAAAATCGACAACCTTTTTCGACGATCTGGCCAATATCCCATAAAAAGCCACTACTCCGATGACTGCCGCGGCCGCCGCCCAGCGCCACACTATCGGGACGACCGGTCGCCTTGTTTGCCGCCGGTGGATAGTCGCAAGCAGCAGCTCCCGCTCGGTCTCAGACAGCTGCAGGTCGCGCTTGGCGACATCCCCGCCCTGCTCGAACCAGCGTTCGACGATCTCCGCCTCTTCCGGCGTTGCCTTGCCGTCAAGATACCGGTCCAATAATGCTTTCCAACGTTCTTCCGAATACATACTCTATAGAGTCAAAAAAAGGGGAGCGTACTACCCGGTCCTCAAAAAAAAGTGAAAAAAAAGGAAGCCAGCCGCGTGGCCGCATGCCGCAACCGTTTGCGGGCCTTAACCAGTGTATTTTTAACGGTATTGGGAGAAATGCTCAGGTGCTCGGCGATCTGCCGCGGATCCATACCCGACTCGCTGTTCAGCTGATAGACCCGTTTCATCTGCTCGGGAAGGCGCTGTATCTCCTTCTGGACGGCCGATTCGGCGAACCGGATCGTCCGCTCGGTCACGCTGTCCTCCCGCAGGAGGGGATCCAATAGCTCTACCGACACCGGCCGTACGGCGCTGTTCCGCATATAGCTCAACGTCCGGTACCTCGCCATGCTATAGAGATAGTTGAAAAGAGAGCTCTCGATCGTGATCTTATGCCGCTTTTCCCAAAGGTCGATAAAGGTTTCCTGGAGAAGGTCTTCGGCGTCCTGCCTGCTGCTGATATGTTTATATATAGAAGAAAAGATCACCTCGGCATACCGGTGATAAATACAGTCGAAAGCGCGCCTGTCGCCTTCTTTGATCAGCAGCCATAGTTGGTGGTCATCTATCACGGGATAAAATTAAGTCACCAATGTTATGGCACTATTAACTCGCGATCCACGATGCCTTATACCGCACAAGCGCCTCTTCCATAAGGTTAAACACCCGGGCTTTTAGCTCCTGCAAATCCCCGATATCCAAACCTTCCACCTCCACCACGGGCAGGAACACCGCCCTCGTCCTCCCCGGTCGCAGCGTCAGCAAGCTCGAATAGTGCATCCTGTCGTAGGTATCGAGGAACAGGATAGGCTGTAAAGGCGTCTGCGTCTCGATAGCGATGCGAAAGGCCCCATCATAGAACTCCTTCAAAGGGTGGCGGGTCTCGTTGAACGTACCCTCCGGAAAGATAAAGACCGAGGTGTCCATTGCCAGCACCGACTTCAGCTCGCGAACGCTACGCGACCGCTGCTGGGCATTGCTGCGGTCAACCATCACCACCGCCCGGCTGTAGATGTACCCGAAGATGGGCAGCTTCGCCATCTCGGCCTTGCCAAGGACCCGAAAACTATTGTGCCGCAGGGCCTGGAGGATCATCGGGATATCAAGATAAGAAATATGATTGGAAACATAGACGCACTGCCGCCCTTCATCGGGGAGACCCTCGTAGATATTGGTATGCCGTATACCGATGCCCGTCAGCCAGCAATCATCCCACCAGCGGCAGACCCTGTATATCCTATCTCCGCCCACCTTGGGGCCCTGCAGGGAAAAGACCGCCACCAGCGGCAATACCAGCAGCATCCCGGCAATGAACAGCAGGAGCGCGTATGCACAATAGACCCACCACAACGGTTTCAGAAGAGCTCGCATCTATAGGGGTTAAATTTCTTTATTTGCAGTCACATTGCCATTCCACACCCAGCTCGATGCAGGTGATCACCACCAGCCCACGGTCGGACGGCGCGAAAATGATCCGCAGGTGCTGTCCTTCCGCCGTATATCCCTCGAGCGCATATTTGGCATCGGGATGCGCATCCGGCTCGCTCTTGGCATAGTTGACCTCTCCCTTCTCCAGTACCTCGCGGATCTCCTTTTCCGTAATATGACGGCAGTCCATCCGGCAACGGGCATGACGGGTAAGGATAAGACGGGCGGCGTGCCGGTCGATAGGATCCCCGCTGCGGGGCGCCTGTACACACCCCGCCAGAAGCCACAAAACAACTATTAACACTCTGATCATCAGTCCGTTAATTAAAACACAACGGAACAAAGATAAGAGTCAGTCCTCAAAATTTACCAGGAGAGTGTATCTTTGCCGGCTGATGACGGATCAAAAAAATACGACGGTAGCGTTTCACACCCTTGGGTGCAAGCTCAACTATTCGGAAACCTCGGGCCTTTCCCGCCTGCTGGAGAACGAAGGGTTTGAAAAGAAAGAGTTCGACGAGGTGGCCGACGTATACGTCATCAATACCTGCAGCGTTACGGAGAACGCCGATAAGGAGTGCCGTTACCTGGTTCGCCGGATCCAGCGGCAGGCGCCGGAGAGTATTGTAGTAATTACCGGCTGCTACGCACAGCTCAAACCCGCGGAAATAGCACAGATACCTGGCGTAGACCTCGTGCTGGGGGCGGCGGAGAAGTTCAACATCGTCCAGCACCTGCGCGAGCTGTCCAAAGGCGACGCAGTAAGGATTTGCAGCTGCGATATCGAAGACGTCAGCGGTTTCAACGCCTCCTGGTCTGTGAACGACCGGACCCGGACCTTCCTGAAGGTACAGGACGGCTGCGACTACAGCTGCTCTTTCTGCACCATCCCGATGGCCAGGGGAAAAAGCCGCAGCGACACTGTTGCAAGAACGGTAACTACCGTAAAAGAGCTGGCACAACGTGGAGATGTCCGGGAGATCGTCCTCACAGGCGTCAACCTGGGCGACTTTGGGAAGGGACCGGATGGCGAGTCAGGGTCCGAAGACTTCTTTGGACTGATGAAAGAGCTCGACTCTATCGAAGGTATCGAACGGTATCGGATCTCGTCTATCGAGCCCAACCTGCTGACACCGGAAATGATCGAATGGGTGGCCGGCAGCCGCCGTTTCATGCCGCATTTTCATATTCCCCTGCAAAGCGGCAGCAACCGTATCCTCGGGCTGATGCGTCGCCGCTATAGACGCGAGCTGTACGCAGAAAGAGTTCAGCTCATCAAAAGGCTGATGCCGCACTGCGCCATCGGCGTGGACGTCATCGTCGGCTTCCCCGGTGAAACGGACGAAGACTTCAAAGAGACCTTCGACTTCCTCCACGAACTGGATGTCTCCTATCTCCACGTCTTCACCTATTCCGAACGGGACAACACAAGAGCCCTCGGGCTACCCGACAAAGTCCCGATGAACGGGCGAAACCAGCGGAACAAGATGCTGCGCAACCTCTCCTGGCAGAAAATGCAGTATTTCACCCGTCAGCACGAAGGCCAGACACGAAAAGTATTGCTGGAAGGCCACGTGAGATCGGCGATGATGGAAGGATACACCGACAACTATATCAAGGTGACTACCCCCTACCGCGAAGAATGGGTCAATACGATCCTCGACTGGCAATTATAGGCAACTCACCCCTATCCGCCTTGTGCCCACACTGCCGATGGAGGCAACGTCCCCCTTTTTATCCCCGTATGTTATTAACAGGAGTGATCCCGTCCCTCGTTTCGGCACAGGTATTGCGGCCGTGAACCTTAAAGCCGAAGCTTTGTTAATCTAAAGATGATATCTATTATGCGAAAATTTCAGGTGACGATACAATTTGAGATGAACGATGAATTTGCGGCGCTGGTCCCCCCTCACCGCACTTACATCAACCGGCTGATCGAACAAGGCGTTATTGACCATTATGTGGTTACCATGGAGACTCAGCGGGTTTGGATAACCTTCTCCGCAGAAGACAAAAAATCCGTCGAAAAATACCTCTCCAAGTCTCCGCTGTTCAAATACTGGACCTACGAGATAGACGAGCTCTTTATGGTAGACGGCCTGCACTATCGGCTGCCGGTGGTCCAATTGAATTGACGAAAATCAACTTTACGCCTCCAGGGGGGCCTCAAACTTACTTTTTCCCCGCCCATGCGGGCTTTGCCTTTAACACTTTCTTATAAATAGGACAGCCCTCGGAATGCGCCCCCGGCAGATAGCCGCTGCTCATCAGGAACTCCCCCACGATCTCCCCGCCGGTAAACCGGAACGTTTTCTTGAACAGTTTCACCCATTCTTCTTTGCTCAGGGGATGATGCGCATCCAGCCAGTTCTTGAATGAACCATGCTCTTTCTGGATCATCTTGATCGTCCGGGCATTTTCGATAGCGGCGTCTACCTTCAGCCGGTTACGGATAATACCTGCATCGGCCAACAGCCGTTCACGCTGCTTTTCCCCATAACGCGCCACCTTGTCAATGTCAAAATCGTCATAAGCGCGGAAAAAGTTATCCTTTTTGTTGAGAATGGTCGTCCAGGATAGTCCCGCCTGGTTGATCTCCAGGATAAGCCGGGCAAAAAGGTGATTGTCGTCGGCGATCGGAAACCCATATTCCTTATCGTGATAGTGTACGTGTACATTGTCTTTGTCCATGGTGGCCACGACGGCACAATAACCGGAGAGTTTTTCCATATTCATTAAATTGCGGCCGTAAATATAATTTTTCTATGCCAAGAACCATCCTGCTCGCCTTTCTTCTTGCCTTTGCCGTCACACAAACATACGCTCAAACGGCCGTCGGCCTACCCGAAAACCCCAGCACAGGCGGCTATGACCCGCAGGCCCTCTTCGCGCCCGGTTTCTACGGCGACCTCCACCTGGCTACCCGCCAGGCGAACGGCGCCCCGTCCGCCACGTATTGGCAGAACCGCGCCGACTATACCCTCTCTGCTGTCCTGGACACCCTGAAGAACGAGCTGGACGGCACGGCACAGCTGCGCTATACCAACAACAGCCCCGACACCCTGCGCTCCATCTGGCTCTATGTCGACCAGCAGACCTATCGCAAGGACGCCCGCTCCAACTATTTTACAGACTATGCAGCCGGCGGACACACGGACGGCTATCAGTTGCAGTCGGTACAGCTGGAACAGGGTGGCGTCACCGCCGACGCGGATTATATCAAAACCGACACCCGCCTGCAGGTCCGGCTCAGGAAACCCCTCAACCCAAAAGGCGGCAGGCTGAGCCTTACCATAAAATACAAATACACGGTCCCCGGCTCCTTCGGCAACCGGACCGACTACACCGCCACCCGCAATGGTAAAATATTTGAAATAGCACAGTGGTATCCCCGCGTCTGCGTATACGACGACCGCCAGGGATGGAATACCCTGCCCTTTCTGGGTAGCGGCGAGTTCTACAATGAATATGGAGACTTCGACTACCGTGTCACCGTACCCTGGGACATGATCGTCGCCGGTTCGGGAGAGCTCGTCAACCCTCAGGAAGTGCTCACGCAAAAAGAAGCTGCCCGCCTGGCTGCCGCGCATAGCAGCGACGCGACGGTCATGATCCATCCGGCATCGGCCATCGGCGACTCCGCCAGCCGCCCCGTCCGCCAGGGTACGCTGACCTGGCATTTTAAAATGTCAAATACCCGCGACGTAGCCTTTGGCGCGAGCCGCGCCTACATTTGGGACGCCGCCCGTGTCAACCTGCCCGGCGGGAAAAAAGCCCTGGCCATGTCCGTCTACCCTGTTGAAAGCGCCGGCCCCGACGCCTGGGGAAGGGCCACGGAATACCTCAAGGCTTCGATGGAATACTTCTCCGAAAAATGGTTCGTTTATCCGTGGCCGGTAGCCGTCAATGAGGCGGGTATCGCCGGCGGGATGGAATATCCGGGGATCGTTTTTGACGGCATCACCGACAAGGGGAAAGAGCTGTACTGGGTGACGGCCCACGAAATAGGGCACAACTGGTTCCCCATGATCGTCGGCACCGACGAGCGCACCTACGGCTGGATGGACGAAGGCTTCAATACCTTTATCGACATCTACGCCTCCGACGCCTTCAACAAGGGCGAGTTTGCACCCAAACGTGACGGCGAATACGCCCCCGGCGGCGGCAACCCGGTCGAAGAGATCGTTCCCCTGCTGAAAGACCCGCAGGCTCCTGTAATGATGACCCGCGCCGACGGCATTCCCGAAGCCTACCGCCATCCCATGACCTATTTCAAACCCGCGCTGGGCCTCGTCCTGCTGCGCGAGACCATCCTCGGCCCCGACCGCTTTGACTACGCCTTCCGCCAGTATATCCGCAACTGGGCTTACCGTCATCCCGGCCCCTACGACTTCTTCCGCACCATGGACAATGAGGCCGGCGAAGACCTCTCCTGGTTTTGGCGCGGCTGGTTCCTCCACAACTGGTCGCTCGACCTGGCGGTGCAGAGCGTAACCGCCGCTGGCGCTTCCTCATCCACAGGGTCCCAACCCGGCATCGAAGTCACCATCGCCAACCTCGGTCAGATGGCCATGCCTGCGACCCTCGAGCTCGTCTGGAAAGACAGCACCCAGCAGCGCGTTTCCCTCCCCGTCGAGACCTGGCTCCAGTCCGGCAAACGTACGCTCCACTTCCCAACGGGCCTCGTCTCGGTCACCATCGACCCCGACAAGGTCCTCCCGGACGTCAACCGCGCCAACAACAGCTGGCACAGCGGGGCTAACTAACGGGCTGCCGGGCGCCGGACCGGCACACCATCAAACGGGGCCCACCCGCTCCTAACTGGCCGGCAGCTTCACCAGCTCGCGTACGATCTCCATATCACCGTTGGCGATCCGCAGCGTCTTCGTGCCCTTTTCATCCTGTATCTGCACCAGGTAAATTTTGGATTCGCCCGGTACAGTGATCTCGTCTATATAGGAGATCGTATAGTCATAATATGTGCTTTTGACGATCGCCCTGACGTCCCGGGATAGCTTGTTCTCGTTGTACGACGCAAGCGTGCCCAGCCAGTTTCCCTTTTTGGTGTAAAAAGCCTTGTTTCGGATACCGTTGACAATAAAATTGCATTGCCACCCGCCCTCTTTTAAGGCGACCCATTCCGGATCGACGGCCGACTCATAAGACTTTACAAAATTGCATCGTCGCGATCGACAAGATCGACTCCTACACCACCGATCTCATCGAGATCGACCACCAGGAGCTCCCGATCGGTCGCATGTTCCGGCATGAGGTCGAGCGGACCCTGAGGTCATAACTCCTCCGTTTCCACCCTACCCCGCTCACCGGTTCACCCCCCCCCGCCTCACGCGTGAACCATTCCGTTCCCGTGAACCAACCATCCCCACCATCGGTTCACATCCCCATCCCCTCACTCCCACCGCGCGGGCTGTGTCCCCCAACCCCGCTTCCCCCTGGCTTCTAACCCCTTACAAAAAAAATCCACAAAAAATCTCTCAAAAAGTTTTTGCCGGAATCCTCCCGATTCTTATCTTTGCACTCCTTTCAACGGAAAACACCGGAAAAAAGGGAAAAAGGCAAGGGAGTTTAGCTCAGCTGGTTCAGAGCATCTGCCTTACAAGCAGAGGGTCGGCGGTTCGAACCCGTCAACTCCCACTAAATCAAGCACCACTTCGGTGCTTTTTTGTTTTTCACACATGTGCGATTCCCTTCCCCCGATCGTGGTCGCGATAGTTTATTCCGATCGGATCGATAGCCAAAAATAACGCTGCGGAATAAGTGCAGCAACAAAATTCCACAATCCGGGCAAACCAGTAGAAGCCACAATTTTTGTCAAGTTCACATTTATTCATATATTCGTCTACGTTATATCGCAACCCATTGGTTATTATTCCCGCTCTGCATTAGTTGATTATACCCACGCCACCTGGCGACATAAAAGTGCCAATAAAACCTGTAAACAATGCAGAGCATCAAATTCGAGGGATTATTTAAAGTCGATGAAATTAACAAGTTTTTTGATTTTAGCTCGTATAGCCGCCTATTGAAGAGCGTTTTTGTGTCCGAGAGATTCAAGTGTAAGGACAGCAACAAGGATCATGATTTTTCCACTTTGTATAAGATGTTGATCTTGCAGAGATTGTTTAGCCTGGAGGCAGATCAGCTACACTACACCATAGCAGACAGAAGGAGTTGGATGGCATTTTTGAATACAACTGACGTCTCCGAACTGCCACCGCTGCCGGCACTTGAAGAATTCCGGCACAAGTTGCGGAGAAGCGGCGTACATGATGAATTATTCAACCAATTCGATCGCGCGCTGGCCGCGCACGGCATCGTTTTACACAGAGGACGTGTAAGGGACCCCTCGGCTGTTGCGATCGCCCGTTCAGGTACAGATCAATCGGGATTCGGCGACAAACGCGGATCAGAACGGATTTCGGAGATCAATTTCCCCGGTATCCCTCATCCTATATGGTTGCGGTCCGGGACTTCCGATGAGCGGGTTTTTAGAGAGATTATCCTGGAGAGGGGATATGACTTCGAGATTGACGGAACCCCTGCATTCATTTTGGATTGCGGTGCCAATGTCGGCTTGGCCTCTATATTTTTCAAGAGCCGGTTCCCATCAACCCATATTGTCGCCGTCGAGCCAGAGGATTCCAATTTCAGATTGTTGGAACAAAATCTTTCCTACTACTATCCTGATGTCGAATGTCTTAGGAACGGGATTTGGAATTGCAATACGGAATTGTCGATTAAAAATCTCAGAAATAGCAGTAAGTGGGGCTTTGTAGTCGGGAAAAGAGAAAGTATAGAGGAAGATAATATTCGTTCCATAACAATAAATGATTTAATGAAAAAATATAACAGGGACAGCGTCGACATTCTAAAGATTGATATTGAGGGGGCTGAGCTTGAATTGTTTAGCAGCAATTACGAGTATTGGTTACCCAGGACCAAAGCAATAATGATCGAAACCCATGATCAAATCAGGAAGGGATGCAGTCAATCGCTTTTTCGCGCTATTGGTAATTTCGATTTTTCCATTTCGTACAGGGGAAACACAATGCTATGCGTCCGGGATTTGGATACAACCCAAAATTAATCCCGTTACACGACACCCGCTTAAATACATTCTTATATTATGAATAAGATCTCTTTTTGCACTGTCTGCATGAACAGGCTATCCCACATACGCAAAACCCTTCCTGTTAATATTCAGGAGAATATTGACTTTCCAAACATCGAATTTGTATTATTGGACTATAATTCAGCGGATGGACTTGAGGATTGGGTAAGAGCTAATATGATGCATCATATTGAGTCGGGGATTTTGAAATATTACAGGACAACGGAGCCCGCGTATTTCAGTATGTCCCATTCAAAAAATATGGTGTCCAGTTTATCCTCCGGGAATATTCTTTGTATGATAGACGGAGACAACTATGCAGGAGCGAATTATGCCGGCTGGATAAATTCTGTTTTTGTTAAAAAAGGAGAGGATTCGGTCGTTTCTGCCTTTACATCCGATGGGTTGAAATATATTGATATGGGGGGTAAAATTGCGTTTCCCCGACACCTCTTTACCGAGGCGCGCGGCTTCGACGAGTCCTTCGTTGGTTATGGAATGGACGACAAGGACCTGCTCGTTCGTCTTGAAAAGGCCGGCGGAATTCCGGTTACGATAGAAGACAAGGCATTCATGAGATTTATTGAGCATTCACAGGTGGAACGGCTGAGCAATTATCACTTGCTGAATAATCTTGAAAGCCTATATGTCCAGCCCGCCGATCTTACTCCGCCCGTCACGGCCCTGTATGTCATGAATGATAATTCGTTTTATGAAGTGGTCTACAAATTCGATGAAAAATTCTCTAATGAATGGCACTCCACTCTGGGAGGTTGGTACGTCGAGAAGAACGGGTACAAAAAAGGGAGTTTTGATCGGAGGAAATTCAAAGACACCGAAATAGCCTGGCACAAAATAGAAAGCTCGAATAATTATTATATACATCTGGTAAAGGGCTTTAGCGAATGTCATAATCGTATCAGATACAATGAGAATAGGGAAGGCCACGGAATTGTGAACCCTCAAGGATGGGGCAATGGAACTGTTTATTTAAACTTCGATTACACCACCCCTATGCACTGCGGGGAATCGACATAAAACTTTGATTTTCAGACACACGGAAGCAAAAAGCCGGAGAACTATTCAGCTATCCCCGCCTGTTCCCACCTTCCAATCTCCGCATATATTGGGCGACAAGGGTAAATATTTTGGCGCAAGACTCCCGCTATAACAGTAATGACATCCTCAAAAAAAATCCGAAAATATTATTTTTTAAACCGCTGTTATTCTTATCTTTGCGCTCCCAACGACAAAATGTCTCCGTAGCTCAGTTGGTAGAGCAGCTGACTCTTAATCAGCGGGTCCACAGTTCGAGCCTGTGCGGGGACAC
>Ga0105239_10001405_pt1 | contig 32195 bp, 34 predicted proteins | sample KBSC44metaG_FD_92761 | JGI IMG/M metagenome (GOLD analysis project Ga0105239, IMG submission 92761) | Corn rhizosphere microbial communities from Kellogg Biological Station, Michigan, USA - KBS C4-4 metaG | ecosystem: Host-associated > Plants > Roots > Rhizosphere > Soil | place: Michigan, USA...
CAGGAAAAGGTGGTCCCAGAGTTTATGACGAAAATCCTCCACATTTTTCAGGTGGGGATTGAGAAAGCCCATCAGCTCGATGACGGCCTGTGCGTTCCGCTGCCGTTTTTCACTGTCTTCGAGCGCCAGCAGGTATTCGATCATCTTTTGAATATGCCGTCCGTATTCACGCATGATCAGGTGGTTCCGCGTGGTATTATATTCCATTACACACTTAATTTAGGTAACAAATATAGGGAAAAGGCCGGAAGGCCGATAGAAAAGATGGAGGGAGGATTACTTTTCAGATAATCCTCCCGGCCACCGTGGAGTCAACATGAAGCTATGAAACTATTCAATAAACACTTTGCTGGTGTATTGACGGTCGTGGGTGAGGTCAGAGGTCCTCAGGAAATAGAGCCCCTTTACCGGCTTTGCTGTCAGGTCGAGCCTGATCTGGCTGGTGCCGGTGAGGGTAACCGCCTTTTGCAGCACGGCCTGCCCCGAGGTGCTGATCAGCTCTACGAGGAAGTGTCCCGTCTGGTTCGAATTGAACTGGAAGGTCAGGCTGCCCGAGGCGGGATTGGGGTAGGTCCGGTAGCTGATCTCATCCTGTCCCGGCGGCGTGGCTTTGGGATCGATGATAAGGATCGCAGAATAGCTCACTTTGCCGCCAGCATTCGTCTCCTGGACCCGGAAATAGATCTTGCCCACATTAGCCGGATCAGGGTGGTATTGATGCTGGTATTTTGCAATAGTACCTGCTGGAGAAGCGTCGCCTTTTGTCTCTCCGATGCTGTAGAAGTTCTTGCCGTCTGTGCTTGTTTGGATCTCATATTGGGTATTGGGTTGTTGATTTGACGTTTGCCATTGTAAAAGAATGATGCTGCCATCCGGTGTGGCCGTAAACTCCTCTATGTCGTTCGCCAGCGGCGCGGCAGGACACCAGTAGTAGGTCAGGTGGAACTTTCCCCAGTAGTTGGTTATGACCTGTGCCGTATAATTGGAGCCGCCCTGGGTAGGGATGGCCCCTCCGCTCATCTGGAAGGTAAAAGAAAAATTGCCCATGCCGATGTAGGTGGCAGACGGAGAGGTGATCGTCCTCGTCCCTGTGGCAGCGTCAAAGATCGTGTCGGGGCCGTGCGTGACCGCGTCTCCCGGAGTACCCAGACCCGCCAGGGTATCGGGGCCATAGTTCTTTGTCGTAGACTGGCTGACGCTGAGTCCGGGTCCCGTCAGGTTGCCGGACATCGACAGCAGCCACGAGTAGACGGTGGTGTCGGGCGAAGTGTTCTGCAGCTTCGTCGTGGTGATGGCCGATATGGTATCCTGTACGGACATACAGTATAGCGTACCGACGGATGGAGTGAATTGTGGAAAGGTGACGCTCGATGAAGACGCATTGCTGACAGGCATGGTCACGTAGTAGTCGATTGGTGTGGCAGGATGACCAACGCTACAATTGCATTGAGCAAATAAGTTGAAGGGAATTGCCGCCAGTATGGACAGGAATACCACGGCAAGCGCAGGAGTGTACACACGTTTCATAAGCACGGATTTTCGTGAGAATATCGGATTACGTAAAGCTACACAACTACAAGAATGAAGCCAAAGCGTTACTACCCGATTTCGCCGCATCGTAAAAACCACATTTTTTCAAACTATTTATCATACTCAAAAACTTGATTACCAGCAATATGATCTCGCTGAAATGTGGATAAAACGTTTAGGGTCCCGGTTTACCGCCATCTGGAGTACCTTTGACCATGCTCATTTTGATGGATTGCCGACCCCTTTTTGCGGAGGGTTCTGTTTGTGAAAGATCGCGCTTTATTTTGTCTGTTGCCGCAGCACTTAGCCATGACCGGGGAATACGATTCCTGCTGCTCGTCGACCAGGGCTATCGTCACGAGGAACTCCTGGAAGGATTGGGAGAAATGCCAGCTGGTTTTTCCCTATTGGTCCGCCGCTCATTTCCGGGGCGCCCGGGCTGGCGTATCTGGTATGACTGGCTGATCCCGCGTTTGGCCAAAAAACACAAGGCGGATGCGATCTTCCTAACGGGGGGGATAGCCGCAGCACCCGTGACGGGCAAGGGGACTGCCTCAACTATGACGATCCCTCAATGTCTCTGGATGCCGGAGAAAGCCAACCCCAAAGAAGGAGGGGACTATCTGCCGTTATATTCCCGCCGGCTGAAGGAAAGCCTGTCCCGGGCCGGGTTGGTATTCTGCTTCTCGGACCGCGACAAACAGTGGCTCGACGGATCCGGGCCCGGCGCCGATGCAGTGGTCGTTTCACCCTGGTCCTCCCGCGAATCATCACCCCTTCTGCCGGAAGAGAGAGACGCGATCAAACAACAATACGCAAACGGCAGGGAATATTTTCTGGCAGACGTCGCGGGCGCCGGCGAGGAAAAGATCACCCGGGTGCTCAAGTCTTTTTCCCTTTTCAAAAAGAGACAGTTATCGAATCTGCAGCTGATACTTTCCGGCGGCGCGTCAACACCTGGGGCCAGGCTGCAGCAGCGGCTGGAGACCTACAAGTACCGGGAAGACGTCAGCTGGGCTCAGCGGCAAGGTGAGGCGGGAGAAAAACTGACCGCCGCGGCCTATGCCTTTCTGCTGCCCTTTGCAGCAAAGACGCTGGGCATCCCGGTGCTCGACGCCTGGCGGTCGAAAGTGCCCGTCATCATAGGGACGGAGACGGGGCTGCAGCCCTGGGCCGGAGACGCCGTACTGGTGGCGGACATGGAGGACCCTGCTTCGCTCGCGACACATATGATGACTGTCTACAAGGACGAGCGGCTGCGGACTGAGCTGATCGAAAAGGGCCGTCGGAGGGTAGCGGCAAATACCCCTCGGCAGACCCTCGATGCCATATGGGCCGGCCTGACGCGGGTGATCCGGCAGCCCGCGGCGGGAAGTATGTAAGAAACCGTTAACTTGCGCGCTATGGCAACTTCTTCTATTACTATTGACGTGACCCTTGACAAGGACCGTGTGCCCGAAGACATTCGCTGGAACGCCAGCGATTCGAGGACTGAACAGGCCCGCAAGGCGAAGGCGATGATGCTGGCCTTCTGGGATGGCTCCGATAAATCTGCGCTGCGCATCGATCTCTGGACAAAGGAAATGATGGTCGACGAAATGGCCGACTTCTTTTACCAGACCCTGATGACCATGGCCGATACCTGGCAGCGGGCGACCCAGGACCCGGCGCTGGTCAACGATATCAAGCAGTTCTCCCAGGATTTCTATAAAAAGTTCAGGGAACAGCAATTGAAGACAAACAAACTATAACTGGTAAAAATATAGCATATGGCACTAGAGCAAAAAGTAATGGGCGAATTGAAAACGGCCATGCTGGCAAAAGACGAGGGTGCGCTGCGGGGTCTTCGCGCGATCAAGGCGGCGATCATCCTGGCCAAGACTTCGGAAGGGGCCGGTGGCGAGCTGAAGGAAGAGGACGAGACCAAGCTGCTCCAAAAACTCGTCAAGCAGCGCAAGGATTCCCTGGAGATCTTTCAGCAACAGGGGCGCGCCGATCTCGCAAAGAAGGAGGAAGAGGAGATCGCGGTCATCGAAAGATTCCTGCCCAAACAGCTGGATGAAGCGGCTCTGAAGGCGGCTCTGACAAAGATCATTGCAGAGACGGGCGCTTCGTCGCCCGCGGACATCGGAAAAGTAATGGGCGCCGCGACCAAACAGCTGGCAGGCCAGGCCGACGGAAAGGCGATCAGCGCCGCAGCAAAACAGCTATTGTCGAAATAATGGCGATCGACATCCTGTTTTTGATATTTATGGTCCTGGCAGTTTTCAGGGGACTGAGACAGGGATTCATCATCGCCATCGTTTCTGCGCTGGCGCTGGTCATTGGATTGGCGGCGGCCATCAAGCTATCGGCAGTGGTAGCGGCCTATGGCGGAGCGCATACTTCTATTTCTTCCCGTTGGCTTCCTGTCCTTGCGTTCCTGGTGGTATTTCTGTCGGTAGTCATTGCGGTGCGCGCCGGCGGCCGGCTGATCGAACAGACCGTTGATCTGGCATTGCTGGGCTGGGTTAACAAGCTGGCGGGAGTTCTTTTTTTTGCGGTCATATATACGATAATACTGAGCGTCCTGTTGTTCTATGCCGTCCAGATCCATATTTTGTCTGCGGATACCATCTCTTCTTCAGTTACCTACCGCTTTATCCGGCCCTGGGGCCCGGTGGTAATCGACGAATTCGGTAAATTTGTACCGTGGTTCAAAGGCATGTTCGCCCAGCTGGAAGAGTTTTTTGGTCGCCTTGGGAACAAACTATAAAAACAGCAAAACCATTTGAAAAAATGTCGGTTATTGTTGTTATGCAGGCAGTTTTAAATTAAAATTGTCTTTGAAATGGTGGTCCATGTGGCTTCTGAGAGTAGATAAGGACCTCAGTGTAGATTGTACCTTTAGGGTAGGTGTTTTTTTGAGTTAAAACATTTATTTTAGCGGATCAATACTGGACGGGGTCTGGTTCAAATCATTAGACGGGTTGCGCAAAAGCCTTATTTTGCAAAAGGGTTTACCGCAACAATAGATTAGGGATAAAGTATCTTAATAGCTGATGCAATACGAAATCAAACAAGAAGAAAAGTTCAGATTCATCGAAGAAGGGGCAGGCGAGCCACTGTTATTGCTGCACGGATTGTTCGGCGCATTGAGTAATTTCAGCGGCCAGATCGACTATTTTCGCCAGCAATACAAGGTGGTGGTGCCACTGCTGCCGCTGCTGGACCTGGACCTGTTGCATACGACTGTAGGCGGCCTGGAGAAATTTGTCCATAAGTTCGTTGAATACCGCGACTATAAAAATATCAACATATTAGGTAATTCCTTGGGTGGCCATGTTGCCCTGATGTACGTGCTTAGGCACCCTGAACGGGTAAAATCGCTGATCCTGACCGGAAGTTCCGGACTTTTTGAGAACGGAATGGGCGATACTTACCCCAAAAGAGGGGATTATGAATATATTCGGAAAAAAACTGAATTGACTTTTTACGATCCCGCGATGGCCACCAAAGAGCTGGTAGACGAGTTATACGAGACTGTCAACGTCCGCATCAAGGCGGTCAAGATCATTGCACTTGCCAAGAGCGCGATCCGCAACAACCTGGGAGAAGAGGTCAGCCAGATAAAACAGCCCACCCTGCTAATCTGGGGCAATAACGACGCGATAACGCCTCCCTTTGTCGGAGAGGAGTTCCGCAAGCTGATACCCAACAGCGAGCTGCACTATATTGACAAATGTGGCCATGCACCCATGATGGAGCGGCCGGAAGAGTTCAATACTATTTTGCTTAAATTTTTGCGAAAATTGAACGAGCCGGCAGCGGTAGCCTGATTTTTTTCGTCTATACGTATATACAGCGTACGCAGTACGCCACCAAAAAAGGAGATACAAGCGTTGTTAAACAAAGAGATCATATCATCCGCCATTCCTTCCCTGCATCTGAACGACCCTGTGTCCCAGGCGCTCGATCTGATGGCTGATTTCCACGTCTCCCATCTCCCGGTCGTCGTAGAAGACAAGCTGGCAGGGCTGGTCAGCGAGGACGATCTGCTGAATGTCGAGAACGATGAGACCCTGCTCGCGCAGCTGCAGCCTTCTTTTTCGAAGATCGCCGCGCATGCCGACGGCTTCTTCTATGAGGCGGTACAGCTGGTCAATGAGAACGGCCTGACCCTTATTCCTGTCGTCGCCGGCGAGGAGGAATATGCCGGCTCCATTATCGCCACCGATCTGCTCAAACAGCTGGGCCGGACGGCGGGCGTCAATGATCTCGGCGGGATCATCGTCCTGGAGATGGACAAGGTAAGCTTTTCCTTTACCGAGATATCGAAGCTGGTAGAGACCAATGACGCGCAGATCATCCAGCTGAATACGTACAAAGACGGCACATCCGGCAACTTTTATATAACCCTACGGATCAACAAGGCTGAAATATCCGACATTGTTGCTACCTTCCAGCGTTACGAATACCTGGTCAAGTACTATTTTGGCGAAGAGCTGTATGAGAACGAGCTCCGCAGCAACTACGACCACCTGATGAACTATCTGAATATCTAAGGCCGGGATGAGATCATTCCTTATAGTCCTGGCAGTTTCCCTGAATTTTCATGTTTTTGCTCAGACTCCTCCGCCAGAGGCGGCAGATACCATGGGTCCAAGTCCGGTCATTTGCGTCGTCGGGGACGTCCTGATCCAGGGCAACCGGAAGACAAGAGCCTATATCATCACGCGCGAGCTCTCCTTTAAGAAAGGTGACACCATCACGCTGGGCCGGCTGGTAAAGGGTTTCAGGGACGCGCACGACCGGCTCATCAATACCCATCTTTTTAACGAGGTGGTCGTATTTGCCAGGGGTTTTAATGGCCGGGTGGTCGATGTGGAGATCGATGTCAAAGAGCGCTGGTATATTTTTCCTCTTCCCTATTTCAAACCCGTCGACCGTAACTTCGCCGCCTGGTCGCAAAAGCACTACAGCCTCAGCCGGATCAACTATGGCGCGAAATTCACCTACTATAATTTTACCGGCCGGAACGACAACCTCACCGCCTGGCTGATCACCGGCTATGCCCGCCAGTTGGAGCTGTACTACAACCTGCCCTATGTCGACCGCCAGCTGAAGCACGGCTTTGGTTTTGGCTTCAACTATATTGCGCAAAAAGAGCTGGACGTCCGGACGTTCAACAATCAGCAGGGGTTCATCAATTCGGATACCATCGGCTACGCCGGGAAATATCTCAGCCAGCAGCTATCGTTCTCTGCCCGCTATTTTTACCGGCCCCGGCTGAAAGTGCGGCATGTCGTCAACTTTACCCTGACGGCAACCCGTATCGACAGTGCCGTGACCGTCTGGAACCCCCACTACCTGGAGAATAACAAAAGGGATATCGTCTATCCGCAGTTGACCTATACCCTCAACTATACGGACGTGGACTATGTCTCCTATCCGCTGAGGGGGATCATGTTCGAGACCTCCCTTACCCGCAGGGGCATCGACCGGAACATGAACCTCTGGCTGCTGTCCACGCGCCTGGTGCGCAGCTGGCCGCTGGCGAGAAAGCTCTGGTTTGGCGTCGAGAACATCAATATCGTGAAAGGCCCGCTCAGTCAACCCTTCTACAACCAGGCGCTCATCGGATATGCAGACGTATATATCCGGGGCCTGGACCGTTATGTCATCGACGGTACGGCGGGTGTGGTCGTCCGTAATACCCTTTTCCGCGAGCTGGTGAACGTCAATATCCCGATACGCGGCAGCGTCTCCCATGACCATATCCCGCTGCGGGTCTTCGCCACGGCCTTTTCCGACTACGGATACGCCTACAACCGGGACTTTACCACCAATTCGCTGGTCAACCGGGGGCTGTACACCGCCGGCGCCGGAATAGATATTGTTACTTTTTACGACCTTTCCTTCAAGTTCGACTATGGCTTTAATCAATTAGGACAAAAGGGCCTATTTTTACACATCCGAAATGATTTCTGAGTATTAGATCCACGACAATGACACGAGGCGTAAGCCGACTGCATTTGACCATTGAATTCCGGCAAAGCCGGAATCAGCGAGACCACTGAAAGGACATTTATATCCGAGATAAAAAACATAGACTCCAAATGAAGGTAGCAATATACAGCAGGGTTATCGAGTATGAGTTCAAGAACGAGGTACAGCATTTGTTTGAGGAAATGATCCGGCAGAATCTGCAGCCGGTGATGTACAAGCCTTTTCTGGAAAAGATCGGGCCTTCGCTGACCCTGCCCGACGGCATAAGTTCTTTTACCGAATCGGGCGACCTGGACGAGTCGATCGAATTCATCATCAGCCTTGGTGGCGACGGGACCCTGCTGGATACCGTTGCCCTGGTGAGGGACAAGAATATTCCCGTCCTGGGCATCAATTTCGGCCGGCTGGGTTTTCTGGCGAGCATCGGCAGGGAAGAAGTGACTACGGCGGTCACGGCGCTGGCAAACCGCACTTTCCTGGTGGACCAGCGGTCCCTGATACACCTGGACGCCAACCTGCCGCTCTTTGGGGATGTACCCTACGGCCTCAATGAATTCGCGATCCACAAGACGGATACCTCTCCCATGATCAAGATACACACGTATCTTAATGGAGAATTCCTCAATACGTATTGGGCTGATGGTCTGATAGTCGCTACCCCCACGGGGTCAACGGGCTACTCGCTCAGCTGTCAGGGGCCGGTCGTTTTCCCCGATTCTGCCAGTTTTGTAATTACTCCGGTGGCGCCACACAATCTGAACGTGCGTCCCATCGTTGTACCCGATAATAATATCATCTCTTTTGAGGTGGAAGGACGTGCGGAGAATTTTATCTGTGTCCTGGATTCCCGGAAAGAGATCGTGGACAAGCAGGTGCAGCTGGCGGTACGCCGGGAGGCGTTTACGCTCAGTCTCATCCGCCTGAACGAGAATAACTTCCTGCAGACATTGCGGGGAAAGCTCTCCTGGGGGCTTGACACCAGGAACTAAAAAATTCTGATACAAGGAACAAAAAATCCTCCTCTTCCAAATATCCCGTAGAAGGCGAGCCAATTTTACATTAATTTTTTTACTACGATGAAAAAGTCTTTTTTGGGCCTTCTTTTGGCGTTCATCGCCACATGCTTCTGTACCCGGGTTTTAGCGCAAGAGGAGGCGATCGTTCAGGAGGGGGAATATGGGGTTTCGCTGGGGGCTGCGCACTATTTCGGGGATCTGAATCCGAATCCCCGTTTTAACCGGCCCGGGTTGGCGGTCGGCGCCTTTTTCAGAAAGAATTTTGGCAACTATGTCGCCGTCCGCATCGGGGGGCAGTATGGTTTTGTAGGGTATTCCGACAAGTACAACAGGTCGAACGAGTATATGTACAGGAGAAATCTCAGCTTCAACAGCAATGTCTGGGAGCTGGCGCTACAAGGCGATTTCAACTTCCTGAAGTTCATTCCGGGCAGTGACTACAACCGTTTTACACCATATATAACTTTCGGCGTCGGCGTCTTTAGTTATGATCCCTATACCTATTACCAGGGGCAAAAGGTCTATCTGCGTCAGCTGGGCACAGAAGGGCAGGGGTCTTCTCTCTATCCGGACCGGAAACCCTATGGCTCTATGGCGGTCTGCTTCCCGCTGGGCGTGGGGGTCAAATACAGCCTCAATCCCCGGATGAATCTGGGTTTCGAGGTCCTCTACCGCTTCACCACCACGGACTATCTGGACGACGTCAGCACCACCTATGCCCCGGATGCCCGGCCACAGACTCTTCCGGATGGTTCGCCGACACTATGGTATGCGCTCCAGGACCGGTCGGGCGCCACGGGCGAAACGATCGGCATCAAAGGGCGTCAGCGCGGCTACGCCAACCAGAAGGACGGCTATCTGACGGCGCAGGTGACCCTCAGCTTTAATTTGACCTCTTATAAATGTCCTTCGGCGAAATAGCCGGGTATGGCCCGGCAGGCTGCGAGCCGATCTACCAGATTCATTTCGCGCGAGGGGCGTAAAAGCCTATCTTTGTGCCCCAAAACCCGGACGGGGGTCCGGGCTAACAAACGCCTTCCATGGACGAGCTGAAGGAAAAAATAGATCTGAAGAAGCTTCCCAGCCATATCGCTATTATTATGGATGGGAATGGCCGTTGGGCCCAGGAAAAGGGCCAGGACAGGCTATTTGGTCATTTTCATGGAGTGGAAAGTGTGAGGGATATCGTGGAGGGCTGCGCCGAGCTGGGCATCGGCTATCTGACGCTGTATGCGTTTTCGACGGAGAACTGGGACCGGCCGGCCTATGAGGTCACCGGCCTGATGTCGCTGCTGGTCGAGACCATTCGCAAGGAGGTCGGCACCTTAAATAAGAACAATATACGGTTACACGTCATCGGGGATATGACTATGTTGCCGGAATATGCCCGCAACGAGTTGAATGAGGCGCTTGAGCTGACGGCCGCCAATGCGGGGCTCAATCTCGTGATGGCGCTCAGCTATAGCAGCCGGTGGGAGCTGACCGAGGCCGTGAAAAGCCTTGCCCTGGACGTACGGGCCGGAAAGCTGGACCCAGCCGCTATTACACAGGACACGCTCCAGCAATACCTGTCGACAAAGGACTTCCCTGATCCTGAGCTGATGATTCGAACCAGCGGTGAATATCGTATTAGTAATTTTTTGCTATATCAACTCGCATATGCCGAATTATACTTCACAAGTGTTCGCTGGCCGGATTTTCGCAAGAAGAATCTCTATGAAGCCATCCTCGATTTTCAGGGCCGGGAGAGACGCTTTGGTAAGACAAGCGCTCAGATCCAACAGGATCTGATGACCCCGGGGCACTAAATGCCGAAAGCATTTTGTTCGAAGTTCCAGTTATCAGACGCTATCGGTAGAAGCGCCAGTTTTTGTTTAAGCGCTTGTACCGAAACATTTTAACAAAGACTTTGTATAAATCCCCTTAATTTGCCGCCCAAACCGCCGGTAGGCGGTTGTCCACCATTTAAAAAACCGACTGGATGCAACGAAGATCGCTGATTTGCGTTTTTTTATTGATCACTTACTGCTTACTGAACTCAATCGCTGCAAAAAGCCAGGATACTACGAATGTTCCCAAACGCGACACGATCCCAGCCGATACCACGCATCCAACCTCTGTTGACCCGGCGCTGCTTGAGCTTTCCAACCCCAAAAATCCTCCTCACGAATACGTTATTGCAGGCATAAAGATCACCGGTACCAAATATCTCGACGAAACGCTTCTGACCTCTATTTCCGGATTGACCGTTGGCGACAAGATCACTATTCCCGGCGGAGACAACTTCAGCAAAGCTATAAGTAACCTCTGGAAACAAAGATTGTTCGCGGACATCGCCATCTACTTCACGCGTATCGTAGGCAACAGCGTTTATATCGAGATCAATGTGACTGAGCGGCCCCGTCTCGGCAATTTCTATTTCAGGGGTCCGGGTGTGAAGAAGGGAGACGCGGATGACCTGACGACCAAGACAGGTCTTATCAAGGGACGCGTTATCACGGAGGACATGAAGCGGTCGGCCATCCAGGCTATCAAACGTTTTTATGCAGATAAGGGTTACCAGAGCGTAACCGTCACCACGTCCGAGATACGTGATCCTACTGTCGCCAACTCGGAGATACTGACCTTCATGATCGACAAGGGTCCCAAGGTCCGTGTCTACCAGATCAGCTTCTTTGGCAACGACGCAGTCCGTGAGAACAAGCTGAAGAAGCAGCTGAAGGACACCAAGGAGCTCAGTCGTATGACGCTGTATCCGCCGTCCAACCAGACGCCCTATGGGCCGCACGATTCGATAACGCTGAGACAGTATCTGAGGAACTGGGGCTTCTTATCGTACACCAGTACCAAGGAGTTTCTGGATCCGTGGTTCCGTTTCAAGCTATTCAGCTCGGCGAAGTTCAACGCGACGAAGTTCGAGACCGACAAGCAGAAGGTCATCGACTACTACAACTCCCAGGGCTATCGCGACGCCACCATCGTCAAGGATACGACCTATATCGATTCGGCCGACATCGCCCACAACCGCGGGCACCTGAACGTTGCCATCAAGGTGGACGAGGGGCATAAATATTATTTCGGGAATATCACCTGGAAGGGGAATACCAAATACTCCGATTCCATCCTGTCCCTGATCATGGGCATCCATAAAGGTGATATCTACAACCTGGACATCCTCAACAAGAAATTAGGGAAGCAGATGTCTCCCGAAGGAGGCGACATCAGCGGTCTTTATATGGATGACGGTTATCTGTTCTTCCACGTCGACCCGGTGGAGACCGCGGTATATAATGATACTATCGACTTCGAGATCCGCATGACGGAAGGTCCGCAGGCGACCATCAAGAACGTGACGATCGCCGGCAACGACAAGACCAATGAGTACGTCATCCGCCGCGAGCTGTTCACTGTCCCCGGCGACAAGTTCAGCCGGAGCGATATCGTTCGTTCGACGCGCCAGATCGCCAACCTGGGCTTCTTCAACCAGGAGAAGATCAACCCCGGCGTGACGCCCAACCAGGAAGACGGGACGGTGGACATCAACTGGACCGTAGAAGAAAAGTCGGGCAACCAGCTGGAGCTCTCGGCCGGCTGGGGTGGTGGTATCGGTCTGACGGGTACGGTAGGTATAACCTTTGCAAATTTCTCGATAAAGAACATATTCCATAAAGACGCCTGGCAGCCGCTACCCGAAGGCGATGGCCAGAAATTAAGTCTTCGTATCCAGTCCAATGGCAAGGCCTACCAATCTTATAACTTCTCGTTCACCGAGCCCTGGCTGGGTGGCAAGAAAAGAAACTCGCTCACTGTGAGTCTCTACCGCAGCGTCTTCCGCACGGGTGGCTATAATTTCCGCACCAATACCTATTCTTTCAGCGACACCAACTCGCTGAAGAACTTTGGTGCGACCATCGCGCTGGGCAAGCAGCTGAAGTGGCCGGATGATTTCTTTACGCTGACCTATTCTGTCAACTATACGCAGTATGACCTCAACAACTATCCGTTGTTCACTTCGGCCTTCCGGAATGGTCGGTCGACGAACTTCAGCTTTAAGCTGGCGCTGAGCCGCTACAGCCTGGACCAGCCGATCTATCCGAGGACCGGTAGCAGTCTGTTGCTGAGCGTTCAGTTCACGCCGCCCTATTCGCTGATCGATCACGGGCTTACGCAGGCGGACAGCTACAAGCTGCCGGAATACCATAAATGGCGTTTCACCAGCGACTGGTATCTGCCGATCGGGAATGCGATGGGCGCCGACAAGAGCAGGCAGTTCGTGCTGAAGGCCTCTGCCAAGTACGGCTTCATGGGTCGTTACAATGCGGGTCTGGGCTTCTCGCCCTTCGAGCGTTTCCAGGTGGGTGACGCGGGTCTTACCAACAACTTCGGCCTTCTGGGTTATGACATCATCTCGCAGCGGGGTTATCCGGTCTATGAGAACTCCGATCCGAAGGTCAATCCTGACCAGCAGCAGGCCAGCCAGTTCTTTACCATCTTTAATAAGTATACCCTCGAGCTGCGCTATCCGTTCACGACCAATCCCAGCAGCACCATCTATGGTCTGACCTTCTTCGAGGCGGCCAACGGCTGGTATAACTATACGGATTACAATCCCTTCCGTCTCCGCCGGAGCGTTGGGGTGGGGATGCGCTTCTTCCTTCCGATGTTCGGTCTGCTGGGCTTCGATTACGGCATTGGACTTGACCGTATTCAGAACGGGTCGCTTAGGGATGCAACCCGATTTACCTTTATGTTAGGGTATGAACCGGATTAATTTAAGTATATTGACCGCCTAATAATATAGGACTGACCATGAAACCGAGCAACACCCCCGTTATGAAGCAGGCGAATGACCTGCGAGGTTCCGACCGGCAAATAGAGAGATATAGTGTAAGGTCGAAAAAGCTAATTCTATCTATTGTTTGTGTGCTGGCCTTTGTATGCTATGGCCACGCTCAGGCGCGCTATGCCATCGTAGACACCAAATACATTCTCGACAAGATGCCGGAGTACAAGGATGCCCAGAAAAGGCTGGACCAGACCAGCATGCAGTGGCAGAAGGAGATCGACGACAAGCAGTCGGCGTTGGACAAGATGTATAAGGACTTTGAGGCAGAGCAGGTTATGCTGAGCGATACGCTGAAGAAGAAGAGGGAGGACCAACTTTTCAACAGGGAGAAGGAGGTGCGGGACCTGCAGCGCAAGCGGTTTGGCTATGAGGGGGACCTTTTTAAATTGCGGCAGGACCTGGTGAAGCCGATCCAGGACAAGGTTTACAATGCCATACAACAACTGGCTGTTAACAGGATGTACGACTTTATTTTGGATAAAAGTGAGGGAATTACTGTTATATTTGCCGACCCAAAATTGGACAAGAGCGAGGACGTGCTTAAATTACTGGGCATTAAGTAGTTTCAGATCAGAGGGTATCCCGGTGATTTTTCTGCGATCCTTTAAAATTGTTAAAACAACAAAAACTATAAAAGACTTGGGGCAGGCGTATTTGTCTTGAGGTCTTTACAAACAAACATCAAAACAAAATGAAAAAGATTGTTTCAATCGTAGCGGTGGTTATGGGCCTGATGATGGCGGGCAATTCCGTAAAAGCTCAGGCCGGCAACAAGATCGGCTATATCAGCCTGCAGGAGCTGATCCCATCCATGTCTGAATACAAGAAGGCGGATACGGCGCTGAACGACTATCAGAGTGCGCTGGGTCAGCAATTCGATGATATGAGGAAAGAATACTACGAGAAGGATAGTGCGCTCAACTCCAAGGATTCCGTAAAGTTCAGCAGGGCTCAGCTGGAGATGAAGAGAAGGGAAGTGAACGAGCTGCTCGTCAAGCTGCAGGGTTGGCAGCAGCAGGCTCAGCAGATGTATCAGCAGAAGCAGCAGGAGCTGATCGCCCCGATCCAGAAGAAGGCTGTTGATGCTGTTCAGGCCGTAGCGAAAGAGAATGGTTATGCATATGTACTGACGAAAGAGGCGCTGCTGGTCAGTCCCCCCGCCGAAGATATCCTGCCCCTTGTGAAGAAGAAATTGGGGGTAAAATAATCTGAGTTCATTGTACCACGATAACGCTTGCGTCAGGGAGTCATCTCTGGCGCATTCGTGTTTTGGGAAGGTCCGGCCCAGCGATCCGGGTCCGGGGTCCGAAGTCCGGGTCCGGCAGTTCACGTGGTTCACACCCTCCTTCTTATCTTTGTCACATGCGGCATCCCATAGGTGTTTTTGATTCCGGTTATGGCGGTCTGACCGTCCTCAAGTCGATGGTGGCGCGTCTGCCTCAGTACGACTATATCTATCTTGGCGACAACGCCCGGGCGCCGTATGGCAACCGGTCGTTCGAAACCGTCTATCACTATACGTTGCAGTGTGTCCGCTGGCTGTTCGACCAGGGGTGTCCGCTGGTGATACTGGCCTGCAATACGGCCAGCGCCAAGGCGCTGCGCACGATCCAGCAGAATGATCTTCCGGATATCGCTCCCGACAACCGGGTCCTGGGCGTTATCCGGCCAACGACCGAGGTGATCGGCAATTTTACCCGTAGCGGCAAGGTGGGGGTGCTGGCGACCCGGGGAACGGTGCTGTCGGGTTCCTATCCTATCGAGATCGAAAAATTCTTCCCTGATCTGGCGGTCTATCAGCAGGCCTGTCCCTTGTGGGTTCCGCTGATCGAGAACAACGAGCACGACAAGCCAGGAGCCGACTATTTTGTAAAGGAGTACATCGACCAGCTGCAGCAGCAGGCGCCGGGTATCGATACGGTCCTGCTTGCCTGTACACATTATCCGCTGCTGAAGGAAAAGATAGCCCGGTTCCTGCCGGAAGGCTCGACCATTATCTCGCAGGGGGAGATCGTTGCGGAGAGCCTGGCGGACTATCTCCAGCGACATCCGGGGATGGAAAAAAGGTGCAGCAAGGGCGGAAGGCTCAGCTTTTATACCACGGATTCCCCCGAAGATTTTGATAATCATGCCAGTATATTTTACGGGCAAAATTTGAGGTCAGAACACGTCGGGTTGGTGTAAATATCCACAATTTTCTTACCTTTGCCGTCCCTTTCACCGGCGACGGGTATGGTGACCCGTAGTCCTGATTGAAATTGATTTTCTGACAAGACAAAAATTATCGAATGAAACGTACATTTCAACCACACAGACGTCGCCGGAAGACCGTTCACGGTTTTCGTCAGCGTATGCAGACTGCCAATGGTCGCAAGGTATTGGCCAGCCGTCGTAAAAAGGGTCGTAAGAAGCTGACTGTTTCCGACGAATCGAAATTAAAATAGGAGCTGCCTTCCATAACCGGACGGAGTCCGGTTGGCGCACAAGGTGCGCGGATAGTTGTGATAAAGAATTGATAGCTTCGGGGTGTCCCGGAGCTATTTTTTCTTAAGCCGGGTGGAATCTGACCTTTGGTCCCCGGATGGAATGGGTAGAGCCCGAATCTCCGGTCCCCGGTCAGAGCCAGCCTCCGGTCCCTGGGCGAAAATTCAAAATGGTGGTCAAGAAATTTACCTGGAAAAATGAAAAGCTTAAAAGCCGCAAGCGGATCGAGCGGGTTTTTAAGGAGGGGAAGAGTTTCGCGCTTTTTCCCTACCGGGTCTATTTTTTGTTGGAGGCGCCGTCAGCCGGGACCTCCGTGGCCGGAGTCTCCGGCGGGGCTTCCATCGATGGAACATCCAGCGGGGCTCCCGTGAATGGGACCTCTGGCGGGGCTTTCATGAGTGGGACCTCTGGCGGAGCTTTCATGAGTGGGGCTTCCGGCGGACCCTCCGGGGGTATCTCCCGCGGTCCTCTCCAGGCGGGTTTCGGGGCCAGCCGCCGTAATTTCAAGAAGGCCGTAGACCGCAACAGGATCAAGCGGCTGAGCCGCGAGGCCTACCGTCTGCAGAAGGAGCCGCTGCTCCGCCAGCTTCGGGAAAAGGGGCTTTCGATGGCCGTCTTCTTTATCTACACGGGCAGGGAGCTCCCCGAATACCCGACCGTGACTGAGAAGATCGGCGTAGCTTTGCACAAACTAATAAAGGAAATACGATGAGGAAGGTTTTGCGAGTGCTGGGGTTGCCGTTGATCGCGTTGATAAAGATCTATCAATGGGTAATCTCGCCTGCCATCGGGCCTCGCTGCCGTTTCACGCCGAGCTGTTCGAACTATGCTATCGAGGCGTTGAAGAAACATGGTATTTTCAAGGGGAGTTGGTTGACGCTGCGGCGGATCAGCCGCTGCCACCCCTGGGGTGGACATGGAGTGGATCCTGTGCCGTAGGCGGCTGAGCCGCCGCTGATCATGGTTAATTCAATTCTTTTTATTTCGTCTCCTTCTTTGATCGATCATCTCCTGCGGGTTGTCCCTGACCCGGTGTTCCGCCGGCCATTTTCTCCAGATTGCCGATGATCTCTCTCATCTCTTTCATGCTGTAAAATTTGTAGATCTCGGGTACCGATGCTGCGTCGAACGAGCCGGGTATGGTGGTGAAGGGACCGAAGACCTTGCCCCTGGGGTCAGAGCTGAGCTTGACGATCTTGCCGGGAACGATAAAATAATTTTTGTTGGCTTCGCTAACGTTCTGGCCGACGGCCAGTTTTTGGAGACTGTCGAGCTTTTGTTTGAGCGCGTCCTGGGTGATCCTTGCTTCGCCGCCTTCAGCGCCGACGTGCTGCATGCTGCCGACGACCGTATCGGTCTTGAGGTTGGCGATGTAGAGTCCGTCATCGGTGGCGGTTAGCGTAACCTTACCCTGGGGAGACTGGATGTCCAGGTTTACGGGATCGCCGGTTGTGAAGTCCAGTTCCTGTTCATGATGGGTGGTGCCGTCTGCCACGGTGATATGTTGTTTGGTATTGTCGACCTGTATATCGCCGCTGGCGTATACCAGTATTTTCTTTTCGTGACCTTTACAGGCGGCAAAGCAGACTATGGCTGGGATCAACAGGAAGCAGGATGTTCTTTTCATGACGAAGTAATGGTGGTTTATGGAAACTTAAGGCCGGCCCCGCTATCTCATTAGATTCGGTCGGGGCCGGCCGGGGTAAATATACAATTTCTTATTTTGCTGCCGCGTAGCGCTCAGCCACTTTTTCCCAGTTGATGACGTTCCAGAATGCGCCCAGGTACTCTGCGCGGCGGTTCTGATATTTCAGGTAGTAAGCGTGTTCCCAAACGTCAACGCCCAGCAGCGGAGTACCTTTAACTTCGGCTACATCCATCAGTGGGTTGTCCTGGTTGGGGGTGGAGGTGACCTCTAGCTTTCCGTCTTTCAGGATAAGCCAGGCCCAGCCGCTGCCAAAACGTGTAGTGCCGGCCGCGTTGAATTTCTCCTTGAAGGCGTCAAAGCTACCGAAGGTAGTATGGATATCGTCGGCCAGCTTTCCGGCGGGAGCCTTTGTCGATGTGGGGCTCAGTATTTCCCAGAAGAAGCTGTGATTCCAGTGACCGCCGGCGTTATTGCGAACTGCGGGGCTGATAGAACCTGCTTTTGCAACCAGCTCTTCGAGCGACTTGCCTTCGTTGGGGGTGCCGGCGATTGCCTTATTTAAATTGTCGATATATGCCTGGTGGTGTTTACCATGATGTATTTGCATGGTAGTTGCGTCGATATGCGGTTCCAATGCTTCAAACGCATAAGGAAGCGCGGGAAGTGTAAATGCCATAACGAATGTTTTAAATTAATAAAAATTATAGTTGTGTCAATGCCTGAATGTGGGACCGGACCCCGTCCGGTTAAAGGATAACAAACCTACGTAAAATTGGGCAAACTTACCCTCATTGGGCAAACTTACCTTCGGGCCCGGAAAAAGTCCTTCATCAGGGCGGCGCATTCGTCCCGGAGGATACCACCGGTCAGCTGAGTTTTGGGATGGAAGGGCCAGCCTTCTGCGGTGGCGTCGGGGTTGCCGCGGCGATAGCCGTTCTTGTCGTCTTCTGCCCCAAACACCACGCGGCCGATCTTGCTCCAGTAGAGCGCGCCGGCGCACATCAGACAGGGTTCTACGGTCACGTATAGTGTGGCTTCGGGAAGGTATTTGCTTCCCAGATTATTGAAGGCGGAGGTAAGTGCAATGATCTCGGCGTGGGCGGTGCAATCGTTGAGGCGTTCGGTCTGGTTATGACCGCGGGCGATGATACGGTTGTTCATCACTACGACGGCGCCGATGGGCACTTCGTCCTCGTCGTATGCGAGGCGGGCTTCTTTGAGGGCCTGCTGCATGTAGTATTCGTCGGTCATGGGGTAAAGGGGTAAAGATACGCTAAATCAATTGGAGCTTGGCAACCTTTGGATCGACCAGTACCTGATCGTGTTCGAAGTCCAGCTTGATGCGCCATTTTTGTAGGGTGGCGGCACCGATAATTGCTTCTTCGCTAAGCTCTGGAACTACCAGAAACTCGTCCGAAAGTAAAACGTCATCGATGTAAAAGTCCAGGGTGACCCGATCTGTGATTTCTATGTAATGTCCGTTGCTTGTAGTGGAGAGTCTTCTGACTATTCCCAATGAATTGGGAGTTTCAAGGTCATTCAGGTAATCCGGATTGATGCAAGAGAGGTTTGCGCCGATATCAAATAGTGTGTAAAGGATCTTTTCTCCCTTTTTACCTATATATCGTAATGGATGCTTAATGATGACATAAGTTAGGTGTTTTTTTTCAAAAATAAACCGTTTAGTACACCCAATTTTGTGAAACTTTGTAGTGTTCCACGCGGCGGTGAACCGCATTTTAAACCATCGACTATGTACGACCTACACCCCCTCCGGCAACATTTTGCCTCCGGCATTACCCGCCCCTACGAGTGGCGTCGGCGGCAGCTGCTCTCGCTGCGGCAGATGATCCTGGATCACGAAAAGGAGATCTATGCCGCGCTGAATAAAGATCTGAGGAAGAGCCCGGAAGAGGCCTATGGGTCCGAGCTGGGGCTCGTGCTCTCGGAGATAAGCTATACGCTCAAACACCTCCGGCGGTGGATGAGGCCGCGCAGGGTGGGAACCAATCTTGTCAACTGGCCTTCCTCTTCCACCGTCTACAGGGACCCGCTGGGAGTCGTCCTGGTAGTCGCGCCATGGAACTATCCGCTGCAGCTGTCGCTGTTGCCGGTGGCCGCCGCGCTGGCAGGCGGCAATACCGTCGTGCTCAAACCGTCAGAGCTGGCTGCCGCCACGGCAGCCGTCATCGAAAAGATGGTGATGGCCACGTTCCCACGGGAATGCATAGTTGTAGTCCAGGGCGAAGGCGCGACCGTGGTCCCTGAGCTGATCCAAAATTTCAAATTCGATCATATCTTTTTTACGGGAGGAGTCGCCGTTGGTCGTTCGGTCTATCAGCTGGCCGCGCAGCAGCTGACACCGGTCACCCTCGAGCTGGGCGGCAAGAGCCCCGTAGTGGTGGCCGCAGACGCTGACCTGCAAATAACGGCGAGGCGGATAGCGGTAGGAAAATTTACGAACGCCGGCCAGACCTGTATCGCTCCGGACTATCTCCTCGTGCATTCGAAAATAAAGGACGGGCTGGTGGCCCGGCTGCGGGAAGTGATCACGGAGTTCTATGGAGAGAAGCCGGAAGAGAGCCCTGACTACGGGAGGATCATCAACGAAAAGCGATTCGATACGCTGATAGGATATTTACAGCAGTCCAGCGTGCTCTTTGGCGGACAGCACGACCGGAACGGGCTCTTTATCGCCCCCACCCTGCTGGAGTCGGCTCCCGACCTGCCGGTCATGAACGAAGAGATCTTCGGTCCCCTGTTGCCGGTAGTGACATACGATACGATGGAGGAGGCGGTCTCGATCATCCGGCAGCGCCCCGATCCCCTGGCCTTTTATCTTTTTACAAGGGACAAGGGGATAGAAAAACAATGGATAGACAACCTTTCTTTCGGCGGCGGCTGTATCAACAATACTGACTGGCACTTTACCAATCCACATCTGCCCTTCGGCGGCGTCGGCAACAGCGGCATCGGGGCCTATCATGGGAAAAGGTCCTTCGATACCTTCACGCGCGAAAAGACCGTGATGAGGACGCCGGCCTTCCCCGACCCGGGCATAAAATATCCGCCTTTTAAAGGGAAGATGAAATGGTTTAAATTTTTTTTAAAATAGGGCGGCGAATCCCGCGTCAATACGCACAATCTTCCAGCTGGCTCGCCGAAAAGCTGGCCGTAACCCTTGCGGGCGCAAAACCCGTGTAACGGCTCTGCACCTGCTGCAGGACCTCCCCGATCTCTTCCACCGTCCCTTTTTGCACCAGCTGGTTGCGAAACTCTTTGATATGTGGGAAACCCTTGAGATAGTTGGTATAGTGCCGGCGCATTTCGAGGATGCCAACCACGGGTCCCTTCCAGTCTACTGAACGATGCAGGTGGTCCCGGATGGCGCCGATGCGTTGTTCGATGGTAGGGGGCGCAAGGTGCTCCCCGGTTGCAAGGAAGTGTTTTATTTCATTGAATATCCACGGATAGCCGATGGCGGCGCGGCCGATCATGATCCCGTCCACTCCGTAGCGGTCCCGGTATATACGGGCTTTTTCGGGGGAGTCGATGTCGCCGTTGCCGAAGATGGGTATATGGATGCGGGGATTTTCTTTCACTTTCGCGATCAGGGTCCAGTCGGCCTCTCCTTTATAGAGCTGCGCGCGGGTACGGCCGTGTATCGTAAGCGCCTTGATGCCGACGTCCTGCAGTCTTTCCGCCACCTCTTCGATGTTCCTGGACTGGTCGTCCCAGCCCAGGCGGGTCTTGACCGTCACGGGCAGGCTGGTGCTTTTTACGACCGCCTCTGTAAGCCGGGTCATGGCGGCCACGTCCTTCAGCACGGCGGCGCCGGCTCCCTTGCAGACCACTTTCTTAACCGGGCAGCCGAAGTTGATGTCCACGAGGTCGGGCTGTACTGTGTCCACGATACGGGCGCTCATGGCCATGGCCTCTTCGTCTCCCCCGAATATCTGGATGCCGAAGGGGCGTTCGTATTCGAAAAAGTCCAGCTTTTGCCGGCTTTTCATGGCGTCGCGGATCAGTCCTTCGCTGGAAATAAATTCGCTATACATCAGGTCGGCGCCGTTGTGTTTGCAGACATAGCGGAAGGGGGGATCGCTCACGTCTTCCATGGGTGCGAGCAGCAGCGGGAACTCAGGAATTTGTATCTTGCCGATGTTTATCACGGTATAAAAGCCCAAATTTACGCACTTAACCGCGGATTTCCCAATGTGAACCGGTGGGATAACTATATGTACAATAACCTTAAAATTCGTTCGCCCTGGGCGCAGATGGCTCTTTTTCTCGGAGCGTTTGGGGCTACCTTTTTTTTCTTTGCGATCGCTCTTCTGCTGGTAAAAGGCGGCAGCGCGGCGCAAGCTCCGGACCTCAGTAATCCACAGGTACTTGCTGGTCAAAAGTTTATGCAGGCAGCATGGACGGTCATCCTGTTTGGCCTGCCCTCTCTTGTCTATGCTCTGGCCTCCTTCCGGGAAAAACCCTTACAGGAGCTGGGGTTCCGTCCTGCGACGCTGGGCAGCTTTTACATACTGGCGATCGTCCTGCTGGCGGTGGCAATCCCTTTGGAAGGCTGGCTCGGCATGCTCAACAAGCGAATACCGTTGCCCGGCTCGCTTGTCGACCTGGAAAAGACGACGGACCGGCAGGTGCTGGCCTATCTGAAGGTGCGTTCGCCTCTGGACATCGTCATCAACCTCCTCATCATGGCGGTCCTGCCTGCCATCTTTGAAGAGCTGTGCTTCCGCGGCGTGGTCCAGCGCATACTGATACAGGCGTTTGGCCATCCCTGGGGAGGCATTATCGTTGCGGCTGCTCTATTCTCGGCCTTTCACATGCAGTTTCAGGGCTTTTTGCCCCGGATGATGCTGGGCGTTCTGCTGGGCGCGGCCTACTGGTATAGCGGGAGCCTGTGGACGTCCATATTTGCGCATATGTTCTACAACGGCGTACAGGTCATCATCGCCAGCTATTACCCAAAAATGATCGATGACAATCCCTCGGTGCCGGCCTATCTGGGAGCGGGAAGCCTGGTCCTGGTCATAGGCCTGGTGGGGTTGATGCGCAGGCAGTCGACCATCTCGTATGAGAAGGTATATAGTTAAAACATAGCGGGCCGGTAGCCGCTTGCCGAAAACCCATCATTAAATGAACACCGGGGATGGGTTAATCTTTTTCGGGGAACCATTTTCCGGTGGTTAGCAATGGCATTAAATCCTTCTGTATTCAAGACCCGGTCGCTGACGGCCGCTGTGTTTGTCGTAGTAATGCTGACGGGGCTCCTGTGGAGTCCCTGGAGCTTTTTACTGCTGTTCTCCTTTATCCATTTCGGGTGTTGGATCGAGTATGAGAAGATCATGGTCCTTATCAACAAGGAATATTCCGGTATCTCACCTCTCCACCGGTACAGCGTGATCATCGCGGGCTGGTGTCTGATGCTCTATTTCTGTAACGGCGGCTTTACTATCGGTGACGTCTATCTGCACGACATCGCCTGGTGGGGATGTGTTGGATTTCTGGCCTTGTTCGTGATCGGCGAGGTCGCCCAATACCGGACCCTGAACTTCAACAATATCGGCCGTTCGGCGCTGGGCCTACTATATATCTCCCTTTCCCTGGCGCTGCTGACCTATTTGCGAACCCTGCTGTACCGCGCCCCTGTCCCCGCCTTTGCCGATCGCGTGCCCGTGCTGATGATCATTGGCGCCATCTGGATCAACGACACGATGGCCTATATCGTCGGGTCTCTTATCGGGAAGCGGCCGCTGTCTGCCATCTCCCCCAAAAAGACCTGGGAAGGCACGATCGGCGGGGTGATCCTTTCGATCGGAGTGATGGGGCTCATCGCGCGCAGCATTCACAATCCCGAAGGTTTTGACCTCTTTGCTCCCATACACTGGATGGCCATTGCGGCTATCGCTGCTATCACAGGTACCGCCGGCGATCTGCTGGAGAGTAAATTGAAAAGGATGGCGGGCATCAAGGACAGCGGCCAGATCATGCCTGGGCACGGTGGGTTTCTGGACCGCTTTGACTCCCTGCTGATCGCGACTCCCTTCGCGTGGTGTTACCTGGTGTGGGTCATAGGCTGATGACCATGTCCCCTTTTGCGCGGTGACCGAAGAAATCCTTAATTTTACCGGATGAAAATCCATCGAGAAGGCTATAAGTCAATTGCTATCGGCGCGTTGGTATTTGCCGTGATCAACCTGCTCTCCTTTTATTTTATCAGCGCGCATGAGGCCTGGCTTACCGGTATCATTTTCCTGTTGACGCTTGCCGTATTGCTTTTCCTGATCTCTTTTTTCAGAGTGCCCAGCCGCAAGCTGACAACCGGCGACAATGTGATCATTTGTCCGGCCGATGGGAAAGTAGTGGTCATCGAGGAAATGATCGACGAGGAATATTTCAAGGACAAGCGGCTGCAGGTGTCTATTTTCATGAGCCCCGCCAATGTCCACCAGAACCGAAATGCGATCAGCGGTGAAGTAGCCTATAGCCAGTATCATAAGGGCAAGTACCTGGTGGCCTGGCATCCCAAATCTTCTACCGAGAACGAGCGGCATAGCGTTGTCATCCGCAACGGACATGGAGAGATACTGGTAAAACAGATCGCCGGTGCGCTTGCCCGCCGGATCGTCAACTATCTCCACGTTGGGCAGCGCGTGGAGCAGAGCGCAGAGATGGGTTTTATCAAGTTCGGCTCCCGGGTGGACGTTCTGCTGCCCCCCGGCACGAAGGTCATGGTCGAGCTGAACCAGACTGTTCAGGGCGGGGTTACCGTACTTGCGAAGTGGGAGTAGACCGCGGCCGTGCGTTAACCGGGGACATCGCCGTGAACCGGGATACCACCCGTGCGTGAACCGGGGACATCGCCGTGAACCGGGATACCGCCCGCGCGTGAACCGGGGACATCGCCGTGAACCGGGATACCACTTGCGCGTGAACCACCCGTGAACCGGGGGGCCTAAAATATCTCTTCCAATTCCTTCAGTGAGCTCACCGTATACGTAGGCTTTACCGACGGCTCCGTACCCACGTGGTTGACATAGACCTGGTCGATGCCGGCGTTAATCCCGCCCTGTATATCCGCCTCGATGCTGTCACCGATCATAATGCTTTCGGCCGGAAGGGCCCCCGCTCTCTGGAAGGCATATTCGAATATCTCCTTTTGCGGCTTGAGGCTGTTCGATCCCTCCGACGTGATCACTTCCCGGAAATAGCCGGTCAGCCCCGAATTCGCCAATTTACTCTGCTGCACTTTTTCAAAACCATTGGTGATCAGGTGCAGCTGATATCCCTTATTGGTAAGGTAGGTCAATATTTCCACCGCATAGGGGAAGAGGATCGTCCGTGAGGGCAGCTCTTCGAGGAACTGCACGTCCATGGTGCGGGCAAGGGTCTCGTCCCCGATCTTGAAGTCGAGAAGGGTGAGCCACATCCTTTTCCAGCGGAGCTCGTCCACCTTTATAAAGCCTTTTCGGTAGCGGTCCCACAGCTTTTCGTTATGGGCGCTATAGCGACGGTGGAAGAGATCAAAATTGTCCACCCCCCTCGCCTCCAGTGCCAGCGAATGAAACAATTGTTGCAGCGTCAGCCGGCTATTCGCCTCAAAATCCCACAGGGTATGATCCAGGTCGAAGAAAAGGTGTTTATATTGCATGCCGCAAGTTAACAATTATGAACTGTATCATCACCGGGGCATCAAAGGGACTGGGAAGGGCCGTTGCGGAGAGATTTGCCGCGGGCGGATATGATCTATGTCTCTGTTCGCGCAACGCGGCCGCGTTGTCTGCCGCCGAGAAAGAGCTGAGCTCCCGCTATCCGTCGGTTACCATCCGGGCTGCTGCTTTTGACCTGGGGATAAAAGAGCAGGTGCAGGCATTCGGCCAGTGGGTATTGGAGATTGGGATCGGGGGAAATGGCCCTGGGCCCAATAAAGGTGGGGGTCTTGACGCCGGTAAAGGTAGGGACCCTGGTGCCGGTGATGGCGAGGACCCTGGTGCCGGTGACGGCGGGGACCCAAGGGGCGGGCGCCCCGGGGCCGGAGTGGACGTGCTGGTGAACAACGCCGGCCAGTTCATTCCGGGCAGCGTTTGGGACGAGCCGGATGGCGCACTTGAGGATTTGATCGCCGTCAATCTCTACAGCGCCTATCACCTGACCCGCCTGCTCTTACCGGGAATGATGGCCCAAAAAAAGGGACATATCTTCAATATGTGCTCCGTTGCTTCCCTCAAGGCCTACCCGAACGGCGGGGCTTACAGCATCAGCAAATTTGCGCTGGCAGGCTTCTCCGCCAATCTCCGCGAGGAGATGAAACCGTACGGGATCAAGGTGACGACGGTCTATCCCGGCGCCGCCTATACCGACTCGTGGATCGGCAGCGGCGTTGATCCTCAGCGCATAATGGAGGCAGCCGACGTCGCGGACATGATCTATGCGGCCAGCCGTCTTTCGCCGCAGGCTACGGTGGAGGAAATCCTGCTGCGGCCCCAATTGGGAGATCTTTAACATATTCAAGCTTTATATTTGTATAGCGTGATATGAAGCCGGTAAGACTAATAAAATCAACCATTATCGCCACAGTTGTACGCTCTTCGCTGTTTCTTTGGATAGCCTTATTTCCGGGACTTTTTGCGTCCGGACAGGTGAAGTTCACTACCGTGGTCAGCAGCCAGGACATCGGACAGAAGGATTACCTGCAGCTGGAATATGTGGTGGAGAACGCGAAGCAGATAGACGGGCTGACTCCACCGAATTTTTCAGGTTTTCAGGTTGTGCAGGGACCTATCCAGTCCAGCGGAATGAGCATTGTCAACGGTGCGATGTCCCAGTACAAGGGGCTTTCCTTTGTGCTGCAGCCTGTCCGCACCGGTAAGTTTACCATTGGAGGCGCGTCTGCCACGGTAGACGGTCATCCGATGCGCTCAAACGCGGTGACCATCAACGTCCATTCCGGCGGCGGCAATTCTTCAGGCAACGGCAACGGTAATTCAGGTATGGGTGGGGGTAATCCCTTCGTTCAGCCCTTTGGTACGGACCCTTTTGGTCCGGCCGAGCCGCGGGACGTCGACCGCGACTATGTTCTTCATCCCGGCGAGAACGTCAAAGAGAAGATCCGCAAGAATTTATTCCTCAAAGTACAGGTAGACAAGAACAGCTGTTTTGTCGGCGAGCCCATAGTCGCTACCTATAAGCTGTATACCCGCGTCAGCAGTGAATCACGTATCACCAAACGGCCTTCCCTGAATGGTTTCAGCGTGTACGATATGGTAGATCCCGCTTCCGACCCCGTATCCGTGGAGAAGCTCAACGGCAAGGCATACACCGTCCACATCATCCGGAAGACACAGCTCATCCCGCTGCAGGCAGGCAATATCAATCTCGATCCGGTGGAAGTTGAGAATACGGTCCATTTTGTCAGAGGCGGTGGCCACCAGGAACACCATGGCGGAGGCAGCCTCCAGGACCTGCTCGACCAGATGATGGACGACAACAGCTATGGGCCGGAGGTGGAGGAGAATGTGACGCTGGATACCAAGCCGGTGACCATTGCGGTCAAGCCTCTCCCCGAGAATAAGCCCGCTGGTTTCAACGGCGCCGTAGGCAATTTTTCGGTCGAGACCTCGCTCGGCAACAAGACCGTTGCGGCGCAGGATGAGATGACCCTCCACGTCGTCGTGAAGGGAAAGGGAAATATCCCAATGCTTACCGCCCCGGCGGTCAGCTGGCCCGCCGGCTTCGAATCCTTTGAGCCCACGGCCAAAGAGGACGTCAACAAGACTACGGTTCCGATGAGCGGGTCCAAGTCCTTCGACTATGTTTTTACGGCAAGGGATCCGGGTCATTACACCATACCCGCAGTGAGCCTTTCCTATTTCGATCCGGCGACCCAGACCTACCGGTCGGCCAGCGGCGAGCCGCAGGAATTGCAGGTGACGCCTGCCGTTAGAAAGAGCCATTCGTCTCCGGCAGCAGGCGCGGTTGCGGTCACCGTGGCCCGGCCATCGCTGACGGACCGGGTGGGCGAATTTGTCTTCGATCACCTGGAGTGGATCTTCGCCGTTATGCTGATATCAGCCGTCGCAATTTATTTCTGGCGGCAGAATCTCCGGCTGAAGAAGACCCGCGGAACGGCCAAAGAGGAAAAGACGGACGAGATGCCGAAGGCAGATGCCGAAAAACCCCGGACCCCGGTCGGTGTCAACAGGGGAAATGCCCCTATAGCGCCCTGGGAGGCTGCCCAGGCTGCCGAGCGTGAGCGACAGGCCCAGGAGAAAGCCGCAACGCCTGAAACGCCAGGAATGGCCAGCAACAGCTATGTGCCGGAGGCGCCGGCAGTGGATCTCCTGCAGGACGCCCGCCGTCTGCTGGAAGAGGGAGACCCCAAGGGCTTTTACCGGGAAGTGAACAGGGCGATCTGGAAGGCTATCGCGAGGAAACTAAACCTGCCGGCCAGCGAGCTCAACAAACAGAACAGCATCCGTCAGCTGCAGATAAGAGGCTGGAACGAGTCCGCCTTATTGTCGTTGGAAAATATCCTTAGCGAGTGCGAGATGAATCTTTATACGCCGGCCTATGACCGGTACAATATGCAGCAGCTGCTGCGGCAGTCCGAGTGGATGTTGGATCGGCTGGCCTAAGGCCCGGCGAGGCCCGACGCGGTCATCGATTGCGCGCCTGGAGAGCCGGGCACTATTCAGTATATTTATACCCGACCCCCCTCACGGAGTGAAAGTATTTCGGATGGCGGCTGTCCTCCTCAAAGTATTTCCTGAAGTTCAATACAAAATTATCGATGGTGCGGGTTGTCGGGTAGACATTATAGCCCCAGACCGCCTGCAGGATCTTTTCTCTTGTGACCACTTCATTCTTGTTCTCGATGAGCAGCTTGAGCAGCATGGCCTCCTTCTTGCTCAGCTGGATACGGTCGCCGTCCTTTGTCGTGGCCTCCTGCGCCTTGAAGTCGATAATATTCCTTCCAAACGTATAGACGTCGCCAAAGGAATCTTTTTCCTGCATCTTCTTATTCTTCTCGATCAGCTTGTGGATGCGGAGCAGCAGCTCTTCGAGGTTGAAGGGCTTGGTCAGGTAGTCGTCCGCTCCTTTTTTCAGACCCAGCACGCGGTCGGCGCTGGCATTTTTCGCGCTCAGGATAAGGATGGGCACGTCGTTGTTCTGGACCCGGATGGTCTCGGCGATGCTGATGCCGTCTATTCCGGGCAGCATGACATCCAGGATGATGAGGTCAAAATATTCCGTCTGGATGGCCTTCAGCGCCTGGGTGCCGTCGAATGCGGAAGTGATCTCGTAGCCTTCCAGCTCGAGGTTCAGCTTGAGGGCCTCGTGAAGGTTCTCTTCGTCCTCTACCAGTAAGATGGTTTTTTTGGAGCTCATGGCTAAAATATTACCGTAAAAATACTCCCAACGGGCGAATTGTCCGTCACTTTAAGGACAGCTTTATGGTCTTCTGCAATTTTACGGCAGAGATAAAGCCCCAGCCCGGTGCCTTTTGTGTTGCGGGTGGTCTCCTCACCGGCGCGGTAAAATTTACGAAAGATCTTTTTCTTCTCGTCATCGGGGATCCCCTGTCCTTCGTCGGTAACGGCCAGGAGGGTATGGCGTCCCTTTTTGCTCAGTGCAACGGTGATCAGCCCTTCCCGCGGTGAGTATTTGATAGCGTTCTCGACCAGGTTATTGACCAGCATCCGGAGGAGCATATTGTCCCCGACGACGTTGATCCCCGGTTCGACATATTCGTCCCAACGGCGCTCGGGGAAGCGCAGCCGGTAGTCGTGCATCGAATGTGCGACTAGTGCAGAGAGGTCGAGAGGCTCCTTGGCCTGGACATAGCCGCCTACTTCCAGCTGGGAGGCGATGAGGATATTGTTGGCGAGGGTATCCAGCCGGTTGGTCTCCTGCAGAGCGGCCTGGATCATCTTTTGCTGTTTTGTTTCGTCTAACTTATGCTTCTGCAGGGTCTCTAAGTTCAGCTTGGTAACGGCGATGGGTGTTTTCAGCTCATGGGTGACGGCCATCATGAAGTTCTGCTGCTGCAGCTGGAGGCGTATCTGGCGTCTCACTTCCCGGTAGACGAAGATGGCCCCTATGAGTATCAGCAGCAGGAAAGTGGTGCCTTCGCCGATGTATCCGGCCGTCTTACGGTCCTGCTCTTTCAGGATGGCTTCTGCCCGAGATACGTAGCGCGGGTCGTCCATCGTCAGCTGTCGCAGCCGGTATTCGGTCATCTGGTGATTGGTGGTCTGCAGGGCGATGAACCACCATGCCAGCCCGGTGACGATATAGGCCAGCAATATCCAGTAGACGGTGGTGGCGATGGCCAGCCTTTTCTTTTTGAATAGCATAGTGCCGCGGTTAAGGAACCTTCTCGATACGGATGCCGACGTTCAGGACATTCTTCAGGGGATCGTCCCACATGATCTGTTCGAGGGTATAGGAATAAGTGCCTGGCCGGCTAAAGCGGGTCTGCTGCTGGATCCATATCCTGTTTTCGAAGATGTCGTCCATTCCGGAACCCTTCCAGCCTTTTTCGTTGTCGGCGAGGGAGAGGTCATAGCGTTCACTTTTCCCGATTGTGTCCCCCGGGGTCTTAACCGTCCCCCTTATCCAGATATTGTTGTAATTGTAGGCGTCGGTATGGCGTAAAACTATATAAACATTATAAAGACTGGCCGTATCCGCGGGAGCGATATCGAAATTGATGGTCGGCTTAAAGCTGCTTGCCCATTGCTGCCCGGGAATGGTGACGTCCTTTTCAAAGACGCCGGATGGGACGGAGCATGAAGACCAGTACAGGCAGCCTGCGGCTGTAAGAAATAAGAAGATATTTTTCAAGGAGACGCGTTTGTGCAAAAATAATATGTTCGGCAAACTATAACACATTCAAAACCTGTTCTTTTGCTTTTTCCAGCTCGTCTTTCATCAATACCACGCACTGTTGGATGGTGGAATCGTAGGCCTTCGAGCCGGTCGTATTGATCTCGCGTCCGATCTCCTGGAGGATAAATGATAGTTTTTTGCCCTTGCCTTCTTCCTGTTCTTTCAGGATCGACCTGAAATAGTCGCAGTGGTTCTTTAGCCGGACCTGCTCTTCGCTGATGTCTATTTTTTCGATATAGTAGATCAGCTCCTGCTCGAGCCGGTTGGGGTCATAGTTCTCTTTGCCGACGTTGTCTTCCAGCAGTTTCCTCAGCCCTTCGCGTATCTTCTGCTGACGCAGGGGCTCCAGCTTTACGACCTCTTCCTGGTGTTTCAGGATATTGTCGATCCGCAGGAGCAGGTCGTCTTCCAGGGAGGCGCCTTCATTGAGCCGGTGGGCGTTGAGGTCTTCGATCGCGGAGAGGATGACCGTTTCAAACTCCTGCCATTCCTTGTCCGTCAGCGTGTCGCTGGTGGGGGTGATCACTTCGGGTAGTTTTACCAAAGTGGAAAGGATATTGGAGGGGTCGAGGTTCAGTTCGTTGGAGAGGTCAGCCAGCGCCCGGTAGTAAGCCTTGGCCAGGTCGGTATTGATGCTTACAGGTTTGGCGTTGCCGGTCTGCTTGAGGCTGATCGTGCAGTCCAGCGACCCGCGTCCTAATTTGTCAGAGAGCAGCTTGCGGATAGCGAATTCGAAAGGCTTCAGAAATGCGGGCAGCTTTAGTTGTAGCTCGAACTGTTTGCCGTTGAGGGACTTGATGTCTACCTGAAATGTCTTGTCTCCTACTGTCTGTTCTGCACGACCGAAGCCGGTCATCGATTTGAGCATAATGGTGAATTTGTGATGGAAAGTTAGTGATTCCTTTCGGCAAACAGCAACGAATAGATCTCCGCCTTTTTCAGCGTTCGCATTTCCCCTGGGTTCAGTCCTTCGACGGTAAGACCTTCGATCCGGTGACGGATGAGTCTCAGCGTCGGAAAACCGGCCTGCGCTGTCATTTTACGTACTTGCCGGTTCTTGCCCTCTTGCAGGATCATCCGGATCCAGCTTGTGGGTATCTGCGCACGATAGCGTATCGGCGGGTGACGTTGTGGCGCCGGCGGGTCGGCCTCCATCGCTGTTGCGGTACAGGGCCTGGTCCGATAGCTCTTGCCGTCGATAGTGATCGTCACGCCGGTCTCCAGCTGATGGAGGGCGGAGGGCGTGATGGCTCCTTCTACCTGCACCCAGTATTCCCGGTGGTGAGCGAACCGGGGATTCAGCAAGCGGTGATTGAGCGCCGTGTCGTTGGTCAGGATCAGGAGCCCTTCACTGTCGAAATCCAGCCGGCCGACGGGATATACATCCGCCGGCACCGGGAAGAAGTCCTTCAATGTTTTCTTCCCTTCCTGGGAAGTGAACTGCGAGAGAACCTGAAAGGGTTTGTATATAACGTAGTACTGGTGCAAGTGTTTCGCGCCTCGGTTTTAAGGTTAAAGATAAATCCTCGGCGCGAAACGGCTTATAATTGGAGACCTTCGTCCGAGCTGCTTCGCCACGCTCCTCCTCGGTCGGAACCATCGCTTTGCTCGATTCCGGCCATTGGCCTGTGGCCTGCTTTGGGAAGATTGTTACAAAGAAAAAGCCCGGTGCGAAACCGGGCTTTCAATATATGGATGGGTTAGTAAGTACCGGGAAATAAATTTCCCTACACAATATTAAAAATAATTTTCTCTATCTAAAAAAATTTTCCAACAA
>Ga0105239_10001407_pt1 | contig 32149 bp, 29 predicted proteins | sample KBSC44metaG_FD_92761 | JGI IMG/M metagenome (GOLD analysis project Ga0105239, IMG submission 92761) | Corn rhizosphere microbial communities from Kellogg Biological Station, Michigan, USA - KBS C4-4 metaG | ecosystem: Host-associated > Plants > Roots > Rhizosphere > Soil | place: Michigan, USA...
GCCAGGAGCCGTATGTTGAGCCGGAATGCGCAACTCTCCTACGTTGCCGAAAGTATCAATACCTTCTCCAGTGGCTAACAGGGCATTGAGTTTCTCATGATGCGGATTCAACGGCTTCTGTGGCTGTTGGAAGGCGGGCTGCGGCGCTTGATAATTAAGTATCGGGTTTGGTTGAGATGGTTGAGTGAATTGAGTTGTTGGCTGCGACTCGTAAAGTGTGCCCAGGGAAGGTTGGGTTTGAGTACGAGCGAACGGTGATGGTGATGGTTGCTGTGCCTTTTGAGCAAATGGGTTGTTTGAACCCGTTGGTAATGGCTTCAGCTGTTCCACTGGTTGGGGCGACTGAGGCGCCCAAGGGTTGTTCGATCCAGTTGGGAGTGGTTGTTGTTGTTGTTGTTGTAGCTGTGGTTGCTGCTGTTGAATCGGTTGCGCTCCAAAGAGGTTGCCATTAGGCTGCAAATTGTAAGGGTTATTGTTCTGGAACGCAGTTTGTTGGGGCTGCAGAGTGTTCTGCTGTTGAAGGAAGTTCGGTTGTCCAAACTGGTCAAGCCCAGTTGGCTGAGCAGGACCTTGGAGCCCATTTGGAAACCCATTTTGATACCCTGTCTGCTGTGGTTGAGCATACTGGTTGTTGAGAAATCCAGTGGTTTGCGGTTGTTGCTGAAGAAGGTTTCCGAACCAGTCCACAGCAGGTTGCTGCTGGTAGCCTTGGTTATATCCAGTTGGTTGAGGTTGGGTTGGAGCTGGTGTATCATCGAACAAGGATGAAGCATTCTCTTGCTCTAGCTTTTGCTGGCGCCATACGTCCTGCTCTGCGCTCTCTCTCAAAGCAGCCTGGAATTCGGGATCATTCTCATCAGTCTGCTGGTTTTTATTCTTGCGGGCTTGTTCATCGGCTTCCCTTTGGCTCTCAGCAAGAGCACGTCTGAGCTGCTCGTCTTCTTCATCCTGAATCCGATCCCGTCTCGGCGCATGTGAGGGGGGTGGACCAGAGAATGCCTGCGGGGCGTGCTCGTCGATGCCAGTGACGCGAGTCTTCCAGAGTTTTCGATCAGATCGTTCGCTTCTTAGACGCTCCTCATCTAGAATTAACGACGTGAGCTCCTTTGCAGAGGTGCGGACTAGGCACTGTTAGTGTTACTTCATGAAAGCGAGTTCGGTGCCACATACCATTCTGGCCGACATCTCTGCCGTCTTCATCAATATATTGAAACTCCCTTAGCGTTTTGATGATATAAATATTCTTCCTCGCCCAGGTGACAACCAACTCCGACCCTTCGTGCAGACAGTAATCAAGAACTTTCAGAGACTTCAACACATGGCGCCAATTTTTGCCTTTATCGTTCAGGCGCTTGTCGAGCATATCCATGATCTCGTAGAAATCGCTAGGGCTAGATAATAGCGTCAGTGACTACTTCTTGGCTGCTGCCGGGCTGGGTTGACTTACTTATTGAAAGTCAGGGCAGCAATTTCTGCCATATCTGTGCCCGTCGGGCCCCATGGATCGTTTGAGGTGGCTAAATTCGATGAGCGAGAATTCATGATCTCTCGTCGATTGCAACCTACCATTTCGCACCTTGACCTGTACCGCACTGTACCCCTTGGTCACATTTTTCATAGTTCGTACAACCTTCGACATACTGCCTCCTTTTCTCGAGATCGGTGCAGTCTCTACCCACGATCTCCTGTAGACGTTGGTTGGGGATGTTTGACTGCGCTCGTGCAGGGATGAGGAGCGGGTGAGATTTGCTTCGTTTGAGATGCCAACAACGGTACGACGGCGAGGTGGATAAACGTCAAACGAGCGGCTAGGCGTATCAGCGACCGAGTATCGGCGTCCGTTGCTATCGGTCACTGTACGCACAGTAGGGAGGTTGTGGTAAAGAAGAGGTGAGGCGAAGAATGCCAGCGCGGCGGCGGAGTGAGGAACGTCCGGAGGGAGCCTGAAGCAGGTGCCGAGACACACTTCTGTGACTACTAGTGGATGTAGTAGCAATTCCTATGTGGATTTTGGGCAGAATAATAACGTAAGGTGGGCAATGCAAGAATTGATTGCCAGCTAGTTGAATTAGTACTCCCTACAAGTGCTCCGTACCTCAGCGATAGTCAGTGCTTAAAGTGGTGCCCTCGGTCCCTCTGGTTAGGCGGCGGTGGGCGGCAGGTAAGTCACCATAAATGCCCTTTGGGTTCTCTGGCACAACCCGTGGTCCCTGTTCCCACAGATGGCGTGGCGCAGGCGAGGTTGCAGGGGTGGCTTGTGACGAAATAGGCCCCACTGAAGTGATTATCAGGCTCGAGAAGGCCAGTAATGGCTACGCAGACGTTGGTAGGATGGAATTCTGATGGCCTCGAAGCGCGCGTAATGATGAAAATTGAAGGCGACAAAGAATGAACGATCGACGATTTGTGATTGAGGGGTTCACAAAGAAAGACTGATGGCTTCTTTACCCAGCCATGGCAAGACGCACAAGTGACAAGACTCGCAGGACGCACCTCCAACACGCACTCGCCCCAAGTTTGAGCGGTAATGCAGGCGGAGTAATTGGCATTGACGGCCAACTGGCACACGGCCAGTCCCTCCCTCGCGCCACCCGCCTGCCAAAAAGAACTCGCAAGCTCCTCGCTTGGCATGACAATGTCAGCATCACAACCGACGCTCCCGCTTTTCGGATGAACACCCCTTTCTATGAGAACATCTCGCATCGAAGCCTGCAGCTTACCCCGGCTACGAGGGACCACGGAGTATTGTTGTTGACAAACCCTCCAAAAATCCCTCGTTCGACACTCAAATCCTCGTTAAATACTAACCAGGCACTGACTAACATACACAAGTGGCTCAGAGCCGCTTGCTGCCGTCCTCACGCCTGAGGATTCACATCCAGTCTTACTGCGTGTTTGATATCCGCCCCGGCAAGATGATCACGGATCTGTGCGTATTTCTTGAATCCATCAGTCTTCGCAAACTCTCCGTGTTGTGCAACATCTTGCCATGCGGTAAACAACACAAATTCTCCCTTTGGGTCCGTTTCGAGTGAAGGGTCGATGCCTTTGTCCATTCGAAACCCTCCCACAACGAGTTCCTCGCCACCAACGAAAGCTTGGAGGTAATGTTTGTTATAATCAAAAGTCCTTTGAAATTGCGTATTTTCACCGTCCTTGATGAAATGGCGACCAATTGCCAAAGTCGCTCTACCCAATGACAGGCTTTGCTTTGCTTGATCAATATCTAAATGGAACATCCATTCAACCACGATTTCATCTTTCAAAAGACTAAGCAGGTCCTGGTTTGCTTGGCTTGGGATAAAGTCTTGCATATGGAATTCGATCGACGGCCATGCTCCGATGATAAAGATCAGTTCCGGACTTTCAACGCAATGGTAATAGTGGAAGTTGTAACCACTTGTTTTCTCCATCACAGACTTCGCGGTGGCAAGCTTTGCCAGAAGCTCTGGCGAGAGTGCTTGCTCCGGCCTCAAGCGAAGGCATGCTAGCTCTGTGACCGCCATTGTAGACTGGAAGAGAGGAAGATAAATTACAAATGTTTTGAAGAAGACGTAAGACAGTGCTTCTTCCTATCCTAGGTATGTTATCTCATTCTAGAGGATTTCGTATTCTTTATAGTTCGAAGCCTCGTCATTTCTGTTGCCTAAGTAGGGCCGGCGCTTCCCCACCAACGGAAGTTGAAGAATACTACCATTACAGTACTATTTACTCTGTACCACAATCTGCCAACTCGCAACACCTGGGCCTCTGCTGTTGACTCGAACAAAGGTGAGGTCTTCGAAGGTGAAACTGCGTCGCATGCAACCACATCCTTAGCTAGGTAGCAATCGGGGTTAAGTCAAACCTACCTTACCTACGAGGACATCCCAAAGGTCGGTCCAAAAAAGGTACAACATCTTACAGCCAGAATCCCCCCCCTGGCATGGAGATATATCGGCATCTGCATCGGTTCGGATCCACCTGGGACCATGCAAGACTCCGCGCACTGTGTCCAGAACGGAGCAATCTCAAGGACTCATCAAAAAATGCTTCCAAAAAGCGGTCATTAGATTTAATCATCATTATATGCCATATATGTAGGACATCCTGCCAGTCTCGTTGAGCCAAATCTTCCCCGTCAATATTTTGTACTCCCTTGCAAGGAACTAGGCGTGACCTCGTAATAATGCAGCGCACCTGCAGCTTTCGCGCAGCCACTGTTGGACGTGCTATTCACTGGAATCGAGTTTCCATCCTGTGGGCGACCGATGACCTGTTATTGCGCGGCATTTGCGATTAGTTCATGCCAGGACTTGGCTAGGTAAATATCCCGAGGGAAAAAAGCCACTTACATGGTTATAATACCAAACCTCACTGACGACGGTCCGTCCCGTGTCGTTCTTACCCTGACCAGCCTCGGTGGTATTGTACCTGGGGCCAGAGCAGCCAATGTAAGGCTTCGCGCCGGACTTCTTGGTCAGGGCTTTCTCAATGTCTGCGAGCGTATACGTGGTCTGATTGCTCGGCACGATTTTGGCCTCGTTCAGCCACTCCCAGGTCGGGTAGCGCTTGTAGTACTTGATCGCGGTCTCGAAGAAATCGACAACGTCCTCGTGCTCGACGTAGTTCGGGCCATAGCAGGGGATGTCGAAGGTGGAGTAGCAAGTCGCGTGCTTGCTGAACTCGTGGGCCCAGAAGTCAGTGTTGGGCGCGCCCTGGTTGATCCAGTACGTGTTCATCCAGTCGATCAGGTCGTAGCGGCCGAAGGGCTTCAGGAACGTGTCGATCGTGGGGCCGTTGTAGTTGGGGACCACGGTGCCGTTGGGGAGGCCGTTGGTCGTATTCGGCGCGGCGACCGGGTCGTACTGGCGCTTCAGGTCGCAGTACTGAGTGTACGAGCCGTTGCAGAAGTCGGGCCACAGGCCGTGCAGTGTCCATGTGTTGGGGGGCAGCTTTTGGCCTTTGGCTTCGAGTCCTGTCCATGTCGACCAGAACTGTGTGAGGAGGACGAGCCCACCGTACGTCTCGGTGCAGCAGGTGTCGACCTTGGAGGGATCGGCGCCGGGCGAACATGAGAGCACCGGCTGGTCTTGGTGCGTGGATTTTGGTCAGTTTCAAAGGTCTTCATTCATGTCCGAGCAAAGGCACAGGGCGAGCCTACCCAGTATGCAAGTGTGGTTCAGCGGGGTTTCCGCATAGAGAGATGCCTGGGCCACACCCAGCAGAGTCGCAGCTAGAGCTGCGTATTTTGTTCTCGACATTCTGGACTGTGGATCTGGCAGACAGTTCACCGTCGTTGAGGAGATGGAGAAAGAGGTCGCTCTCTCACCATACTCCAGCGGGAGCTCACGAGCGCTTTTTGTACACAAAATGAGAGAAGCTCACCCCAGACCTACCGGAGCTCAAGCTGCCCACGTTTTCGCTTCTAGATCTGCATCATTGGTGTTCTGATCGGAGTGTACGACACTAGCAACCTGACGATGTGCATACAGACCTTGGTGCGTATCCTTTCCCCCACATCGCAGGCTATTCTTCACAAATTCGAATCAAGCTCGAAAGGTCTCATCTGCTTATCTAGCGAGTCAGAGCCCATGATTCTAGCACCTGCCTGAAAAGCTTCTGGCTCGGAGAGAGATCAGCAGGAAAGCAAGTTGGAGATTACAAGTCTAGGGTAGCAGCAGGATGGCCCTAAGCTGCGTGTACCTGCACCGAACCATATACTCGTGCGGAAGTGATTGGCGGATGTAATAAGATTATGATATAAGTGGGTTCTGGCCATCGGGATTAGTGGGCCTCGGGAGGCAAAGATGGTTGCATTTGAGCAATTTGAAAAGACAGCAGGGCTCGGGTCTGGCGAGGAGAGGAATATGCTTGATGGTTCAGAAACTCATCGTCAGACAAGTGGTTATTCGCAAGCAAATTGGTAGGCGTGATGAGGGTCATGGATTGTTCGGCCGTCCCCGAAACTTGTTATGGTGTCAGTGACAGTAGCAGAGAAAAAGGAGCCAGTACCTCCCAGAATTCTTGTAGTTGCATATGGACAAATTCATCGGCTGACAACTAGTTGGAGAGGGTGCGGGACTCCAGCACTTTGAGACCCTAAGGGAGCTCCATGAATAGATCGATGGGATCTACAAAGAGAAAAACACACATTGATGGTTGTCGTAAATATTAAAAGTATATCCAGGGCTATGTATGTTGTCTGATTTCCAGGAAACCATACCCACCAGCAAGAGTAAACAACCTATGCGTCTGGGCGATAGTCGGTCTGTCCTAAAAGCTCATGGCCTTGAGGCGGGTCTGGCGCACTGGGCGTGGCAGTTTGGGGAGCTGCACGACTGCTCGCCGATTTCAACCTTTCATCCAAAGCCTTCAGTGCCAGCGCACGTCTCCGTTCAGCCTCCTCACGTTTACTCATACCCCGTGCACCACGGGCTTGCCGATGGAAACTTGGTAGGCCAGTTTCTCCACGAGCAGCGGCATGTTCGTTACCACTGGCGATCTCCTCATCAGAGAATGATTTCAGAATTTTCATGTTGCACATCAAGACATAGATCTGGTTGCAGAGAGCCGCGATGGGAGGCTGGACAATATCGGGAAAGAAGGTGGCGAAGGCGAAGGTTTCGCTTGCATCGCCCTTGAGCCCTCGACTCTCTGTAGCAGCCCCAGAAAGATCTGGTTGGCGTTTGACGAATCGAAGATAAGTCCAGGCAGTGATCAAGCCGTACCAGGCTAATATGAAAGCGGTGTCGGTCCCGAGAAGAATACCCGACAAGGTATTGACGGCCAGGAAGATGGCTGGGAAGTGTTTGACCCTCATCTTTATCATCCCTTTGTATATACTCACTGTATGTTCCGGGACCAGTTGCTTGAAGGCGACGAGAAAGGCAGCTTGTGTGGCAATGCCGCCATTGATTGGAGTAAGCGCTCTTTCTGGGTTGCCTGTGACCGCCGCCCATAGAATATATGTTGGCGCAACCAGTAAATTAGGGATTATTGAGGTGACGAGGATGACATATATGAAACCCTGTGATCCCCATGCCCTTTCAAGGTATTTCCCGCCAAAGAAAATATTTGTTCCGTTGACAAGCAGAGTGATGATATTTTGTTCGACAAAGGTGGCAATCAAGAAGGTCCAGGGATACGATATGCATACAGATGGAATCAGGGCCAAGTATGGGACATATGGACGCTGTGTTGGATTGGTTGGGGTTGTTGAAGCTGGGTCAGCCTGGGATTGCCGCCAACGGGCAATGTTGTAAAGCAAGGTAAGGGCGATGGTGATAGCGAGGAGGCCGCGAGTGACGGGAGGGAGGTTTAATCTGAAAGCCATTATGGGAAGTTGAGCGCAGGAATGGACATAACGTGGAGTATGCTGTCCTCCGCGAAGGTGTGTGGAGGCCAGAGATAGCTCTGTCGGTCGTGTGGTATGTATCTGCGAAAACTCGAAGGAGGAACAAGATGCTGTCAGTGCTGCAGGAACACGGAGCACTTTTGGACTGGAGGGAATAAGAATATTCGAGGCTCCAAGTTCAAGGCTGGGCGGCCACCTTTCTTAGTTGGTTGCTGAGGTATGGAGTCTGGAGGACTGTGGCTAGGATGAGGCGGCATGAATCTAACTGCAAACACACCCTAATGTTGACGGAAGGTACCGCCGCCAGCGCAGAAGAACGATCGCCCTGGGGCCTGAGATCCTGATGGCCTGATCGTAAAGATTGCGAAGTATTGCCGCTAGGGCTGGACCAGTCAATGAAAATAGTCGAGGTGATCGGATGAAGGGCAAGCATGATCTTTCCAATCTCATCTCAAATGGAAGAGGTTGCTCGATCACGCGCGTGTGAAGCTGCACTGTCGAAGGCTTGTCTGATCGTCCGCACGGAGTGAAGCCCTTTGAATCCGGCAGTCGGTCCTCGGATTGTTGTTTCTTCCTGAACTTGAATCTTGACGTACAGGACAAGGGCCGCTACGTTTCATGTCATGGGACTATTGATTGTGTCGGGGCTAGGCAGCTAGCTTGACCAAAATGCTTAACTAAAGCGTGCCTAAGAAGGAAGCGTTATGGGGCTTTGTAGGTGTCGCCACCGCTGGGCATCCGCTGGGTTACAGGTGCATATATACCTAGGGCAAAGGCTAAAATACCGATTATGCTTGTGCGCTGGTGCCTTAGGCCGAATTCCCATTGCTCCAAGCTGGCAACACAATGCAGACTCCCCCAGGTCTCAGGTCCCAGGTCCAAGTGCCCACACACTCATTCGTTCGTCTTCCTGGGCCACTGATCATCACACACCCGTAAGACCACCCATTTTCGACCTCGCTTACGAGTACTCCGTACCTTGTTCCAATTGTTGTTATTTCCATCCCTGTAGGCTGTGACCTGCTCGGCACCAAGCCTAACGCAGCCCCATTTCTGCAAGGTGGATGTCTGCCGCCACCCGCTGGTTGTGAATCTGATGCACTGACTCCCTAATTGTAAGTCGGACTCTTGGTAGCATGTAGTATCCTCCTCATAATCCTGATCCTGGTCTTCGCCTGGCCCGGCCTTGGCATCGTCTTTCTTGCCCATTCCACGGCTCGTCGTCCGTAGACACGTAACAAGTTAACAACTCTCTGTCGCATTCATCAAGAACTGCTAATTCGATTCTTTTGAACTTGTATCCATCAAGGCGGGTTGAAGATTGCTATTGCTGCACTGCCTAGACTGCCATTCAACCTCCCCAGCTTCTGTACCAATAACAAACTTCCGCACCTCCTAATTTTCGACTTCGAGTTTCGGCCGCGCCTTTCATCTCCCGCCCTATCAGAACGAAACCCAACAATCGCACGCCACAGCTCAGCTCGTTGCACATTGCCAACTCTCATTTCGTTCAGGAACTCGATCTTACACCCTATTCCTAGTTTCACCACCTTTCATTTCTTTTCTTTGGACCTACTCGGTGAACGCTACTCAACTTGGAACCCCTGCAGCATCGTCGCGCCCTTTAGTAATGTCCCATGGAGACCGATAATGCCTCAACCTTCAGCGCAAAGCCACCTCCGCTCAATTCAGATCAACTCAATTATCTAATTTGGAGGTGCGTTCCTGGATGGCATTGATTCCTATCCGATACAATACTAACTAAACCGTGCCAGGTATCTTCAAGAATCCGGTGAAGCTCGTGTCATTCTTGGTCCAAAAATTCTCCGTACTAACGCTTTTCTAGGTTATGCAGAGGCTGCCGTCAAACTACAGCGTGACTGGAAGGTTGATGCAGAGTCTCTCCCCTTTGCCAAAACTATCAGAGGCCATGCCCTGGTTTCACTAGTCCAGAAAGGCCTTCGTTACCATCACCTACAGTTGACCATCGATGAGGTACCTGCCCTGCCCATCTTTGACCCAACCCATGGGTACATGCAAGATCCCTCACTGACGCTAATCCTCTTTCAGAATGGCCGACCTTCGAAACAACTCAACCCATCAATGTTCTTTTTTGGACCTGAGAGCGAAAAACCTCGGCCAGAAATAAGCGATGATAATCCACCTCAGGCACCATCGCCCGAGAATCAGGGTATCGTACCCCGGAAGCATCCCCGCGACAGCATTATCAACGGCTTGCCCGAACCTACCACTCAGCCAGCCCCAAAACGGAGTCGAAAGACTGCTGCTGGGTCTGAACGAAATGGAAGCTCGACGAGGAAGCCCTCAGGTACTGCTGCCCAAGCTGTGTCAAGTTCTGCAATGGATATCGATATCCCTAACGGCCATCCAACTTCCACCAGTGATGTCAGATCACCTTCTGCCACGGAACCCGGTCCCGACGAGAATGGCATCTATGTCAATGGCATCAAACACGATGACCGCATGGATGTCGATGATGATCCACTGGACGCGGATCGTCAGGCCAATGAGCCGAGTGTCGAACTTATTAACCTTCCCTTACACACGTTGGCAAACGGCGCCAGTGTTGGAGTGCAAGTTGCACCGGCTAAAGTCGCTATTCTTACTCCGTCAACAATTGTGCTTAATACTCAAGATCGGCCCGTGGTAGGATCACCTCGGCCGACCCGGAACGTTACAAGAGTTTCATGGCGTCCTGGACACCCTAATATTATTACTACAATGGGCGACAATTTCTGCGGGACTTGGAAGCTCACAGATCGAGCCGCCAAATCAGAAGACGGAGTTCCATTCGAGAGCCTCGTTGAATCCGGAGAATCCGAATTCATGAGTGCGCTAGCTTGGGAACCGAATGGAGAGGTTTTCGCCCTAGCCACCTACAGCAATCAAACCGGCCAATTGCATCTCTTTGATGGGCAAGAACTTGCTCTCCTGGAAGCTCTACCCGCCTCACAAAGAGCAATCACGTCCTTACGATGGCATGAGCAAGGCCTGCGCCTACTTGGAATTGCCCCATATGACGCGGATGGTAATAGCACCGACAGCAGTGGATCTTCCATCCTCTTATGGGATTTGTCCAAGGCACCGACCTTGGGCGGACCCTTGTCGATCTCAGTCCCAGAAATATTGGTAGATATGGATGCCGCATCCTACAATGGAGAAGGAATCGTATGCGCGGCTGGCCAGCACTCGGTCTATCTTTGTCGAGCATACTCGGAACTAGAGCTTGCAGAAAGATGGACATCCGACGCCAATGGCAACGACCAATGGACGTTTGTCAGATGCGCCTGGTATAACAGTGACGCCATTCTCGTTGCTGCGTCGGCCGAGACTCGTTGTATATGGATGCCCAGTAAAGGTGTTACAAAAAAGGATGTACATGAGGGGCCCATCACTGCACTCGAACTACGCCCCAGGGTCGCCGCCTCAACAACATCAGCATGGAAACAAGAGTTTGCAACGTCTTCTATGGATGGAACTGCCAAAGTCTGGAGATACGACCAAGAGACATCCTCAATATTGTGTATCTATAAACTGATCATAGGCCACGCTTCACCGCTTATGACCCTCTCATATTCACCTGATGGGTTCTGTCTAGCAGGTGCGAGCTACGACACGATTCGCATCTGGAATGCCGAACATGGACACAATCACATGGCAACCTGGAAGGGCGAATCGGACAACTGGAATGGCTCACAGCTGAGAGACGATGACATTATGAGTGTGGGAGGCGTTTCAAGCCTGAATGGAGATGCGGTTCAGACAAGTGCGGACCACGCTTTGACGTGGGATTCCGAGAGTAAGAAGCTGGCCTTTGGACTAGGGTCACAGGTATGTATTTCCTTTCCCATTGTTTAATCTATGCTAATTATACAGGTCGCCATCGTCGACTTTCAGCGATGAACTATTACATCCTATGCCTAACATATCGAGACCTCCATGACAGTACCGTATCCTCTCCAATGTTGAGGGGAAATTATCGATCATCCAAGTCGGAAGGCTGATCGTGTTTCAGAGGCCGTTTCAAATTCACCCCACTCCTCTTCGTCGAACCTTCCAAGACAGTCGTCGGCTTGTTCCAAGTGAATATTCGACTTGGCTGGGCTCGATTCCAGTTCCTGTTCAATGTCGTTGAAACCTCGAAGCCAGGCATTCACACCTTCATGCATGGTTCTGGCATCGGGGATAGCGTCGGACCTAGGGTCTGCCGGATTATCGCCCAGTCCGTCGACATAATAGCGCCCGCGAAACCTACCCCGTCCGCGAATAACGACTTGCCTCGAGGAACGGTTCGGTGTTGATGTACTGTTAATCCATCCATCCAATCCAGCAACTGCACTCGACATCGCATGGACTGCGTCATGCCTCTTGCGGGATTCTGCCCTGCTGTGTTCGAGCTGATGGTGAAGTTTCGCATTCTCTCGAGTCAGTTGGCGATTTCGTTCTCTTAGTACAATGGTTTCGTCACTGAACTCCTGTAGACGGGTTTCCTGCTGTACACATCGTTGTGCAACAGCTTCAAGTTTCTGCATCGTCAGTTGGTGAAGGTGGCTTTGCTCTTGTTGGCGCAGCCGCATAGAAGTTATGGTCAGGGTCAGGTTATCCCGAATCGCATCGAGTCCTCCCTTCACGAGTTCATCCTCTGGTATGGTAGAATGGGTGGTAGAATGGGTTGTTCCGTCGTTATCGGGCACCTCCTCGCCATCTCTAGACGCGGATCTATCGTCTTCAAGGAGAATTGTTTCGATTGTGTCCATGGCTGTCTCAATTCTCTGCCTCTTTTTCCCGCGTAATGCGCCATCCTGTTCACTTGCCCAGAGTTCGGAGACAAGTCCCCTCAGGCGATCGGCTAAGTGAGTTATTGGTTCAAAGGGTTCTGCGGCGTTTACTTCATCGTCCAAAGGTTTTGGGGTAGCGGTTCTGAGGCTAATGGCGGAGTCGGCAAATAGTGAATTGCTGGTCCAACTTGATCCTGGTCTGGTTGGGGATTGGGCCTCATTGGCCTGCGGGCTATCTACCAGTACCATCTTTTCACAATTTGTCGGGGATGTCATCGGCATCAACGTAGTTGGACTTTTTTCGTTTTACGATCGAGGGAAGGTAATGCGCTTGTTGTTGGGACAATACGGAGTACTGGGAAAGTCAGCCCAGAAAGAATGAGGGCAGAGCGCAGGCCACAGGTTTATGAATCGGCGCCAGTGCAGGTCTCAGTCGCAGTCGCAGTGGCTGGGGAGTGGCTGGACCACGTGATTCTGTCAGCATCAGCTGGTTGCAGGGCCCAGGTATCGTGCGGGAGACTGAAGGTCTGTATGATTAGAATTACCATGTTCGTTGTTCTTATAGCTACTATTAGGAGTAGTGAAGATGTAGATGAAACTTGCAAGTGTGAATACAATGCCTCATGTTGAAGATTTACTTCTGAGCACCAGGCAGTGAGACGCCTGTGTCTACAAAACCCTAGGCGAAGATGGGATCGGGGGAGGGGTGAGCAGCAAGGTGACTCCAACTTTATCCCCGAAATTATTTTGCCTGCCGCATCTGAGGGCGGTGACTCAGTCCTCGCCATTGAAATACAGAAATATCAACAATCTTGTTCGACCGGTACATCAACCATGCTATATCTGACCTTGGACTCGGCCAACACACAGTTGTGCTAGAAGCTCATATGTAATTAGAATTCGATACATAATATCCAACCCCAGACTTTTGGCAACACCTCAACACTTTGGTTTCAATATGGTAATATTACTTGGATTGCTTCATCCTTTCACAAAAGTAGCTCACAGACATACAGGCGCAAATTCAACCCTCCCTCGAGGAAGTAACTTCTATTCTTGCCAAATCAAAATCTTCCCAGTACCCCCCAAATCTCGTTCCGTTGAGCTCTCAAATCGCTGCCGACCTATTTACACCGACACAGGCCTACCTCAAGGTCTCGGAAAACTCAAAACTCTCCTTTCTATACGAGAGTGCCGCCACGACTGGAACAATTGGGCGGTATAGCTTTGTGGGCGCAAATCCGCTCAAGGTCATTAAATCTGGCCCTGGTCATGGCCCGGAGGAAGATCCTCTCCCCAGACTCGAAGAAGAGTTGTCACAATTCCGGGTTGCCACGGTTCCTTCACTTCGACTACCGCCCCTGACTGGAGGTGTAATAGGATATGTTGGCTATGACTGTGTGCGATATTTCGAGCCCAAGACAGCACGGCCCATGGAGGATGTGCTCCATTTGCCCGAGAGTTTCTTCATGCTATATGACACCATTGTCGCATTTGATCACTTTTTCAACGTATGCAAAGTTATCACTTATCTGAGAGTGCCTACCACCGACTCGAACTCTGATCTCGCAGATGCTTACGCCAAAGCATCTCAGACAATTCAGAACACCATCTCAACCCTTCAAGCCGAGCATATACCTCTTCCCTACCAACCACCCATTGCGCAAAATCAACCATCGAAATCCAACATTGGCCAGACAGGGTACGAAGCACATGTTACACAGCTTAAGAAACATGTTTCTGTCGGTGATATTATACAGGCAGTCCCGTCTCACCGAATATCCCGCCCTACCACTCTGCATCCATTCAATGTTTATCGCCATCTACGCACAGTAAACCCGTCCCCCTATTTATTCTACATTGACTGCGAAGATTTCAGTATAGTTGGAGCATCACCGGAACTATTGGTTAAGGAGGAAGCAGGTCGTATCATTACCCATCCGATTGCTGGGACAGTGAAAAGAGGTCAAGACCCTGAGGAGGACGATGCTCTAGCCGATGAATTGCGAAACAGTCTCAAAGATCGGGCAGAGCATGTCATGTTGGTGGATCTGGCAAGGAATGATATAAACCGTGTATGCGACCCTCTGTCTACCAGGGTAGACCGCCTCATGGTCGTGGAGAGATTCAGCCATGTCCAACATCTAGTCAGTCAGGTCTCTGGGGTGCTGAGGCAGGGTGAAAATCGGTTTACGGCATTCCGAAGCATCTTCCCCGCCGGGACGGTTTCCGGTGCACCAAAGGTGCGAGCAATGGAGCTGATTGCGGAACTAGAGCGCGAAAAGAGAGGGGTCTACGCCGGCGCAGTTGGATACTTTGGGTTCTCGCGAGTTTCACCGGATGGATCAAAAATCGAAGACGAGGGGGCGATGGATACGTGCATCGCCTTGCGTACCATGGTGGTCAAGGATGGTGTTGCATATCTGCAAGCTGGTGGTGGAATCGTGTTTGATAGCGTCGAAGAGGATGAATGGATTGAAACTATGAACAAACTAGGTGCAAATATTAGAACGATTGAAGAGGCGGAGAGGAAATATCTTGCTCAAGAGAATCGGAAGGCCAATGGGCATTGAAAATAGACTAAGAGCCTCAATGGACATTAATAATCCCGGTGATGGTTCTATCTATTATTTCTACTGTCGATGCTTCCTAACGTAAAGTTCTCTTAGAGTGCTTCGTGTTTTAGTGCTTGATCTTCGGAAAGGACGATGCTGCAGGGTGAGGGTGAAGTAAACTTGATGCTTTGAGTGGACGCGATTTGGGTGGTGAAAGGGAGTCGGAGAATAGTAGCCAATAGTGCGAGTTGAATTATCTTAGTGCGAAAGAAGACTTGGCGCCATCGCACGAAAATCGAAAATCCCTATTGACAATCCGAGAGTTTTGAACAACGCCAACAACTCATCACTCCCACCACACCTCAATCGCTGATATCTGTCGGGACTTTTCGCCAGTCTTGACAGCCTCGTTCAGCTCGTCGACAAGATGAAGTTGAACATTTCCTACCCGGCCAATGGGTCGCAAAAACTTATCGAGGTTGAGGATGAGCGCAAGCTGCGTATCTTCCAGGAGAAGCGCATGGGCAATGAAGTTCCAGCCGACAGCCTAGGTGATGAGTGGAAGGGCTATGTACGAGACTCATGTTTATTATAGCTTTATACTTCTGCTAACTTCTCTTCCAGATCGTTCGTATCACTGGTGGTAATGACAAGCAAGGCTTTCCTATGAAGCAGGGTGTCGTATGTTCAACTCCCTGCCCTTGAAAGCGCCAGCGAGTCGCCCGCTGAGACTTGATTCATTTAGTTACTCCCCACCCGTGTCAAACTTCTCCTCGCCGACGGCCACTCCTGCTACCGACCACGCCGAACTGGTGAGCGCAAGCGAAAGTCAGTTCGCGGCTCCATCGTCGCCAACGATCTTTCCGTTCTTGCCCTATCCATCGTCAAGCAGGGCGAGGGTGACATTCCCGGTCTGACCGACGTCGTCAACCCCAAGAGACTCGGCCCCAAGCGCGCTACAAAGATTCGACGATTCTTCGGTTTGACCAAGCAAGACGACGTCCGGTAAGCACAACATTGAGCAAAATACTACGAGATTCTCCTCTGACAAATGTTATTTTATAGCAAATTCGTTATCCGACGTGAGGTTGTCCCCAAGAAGGAAGGAGCAAAGCCTTACACCAAGGCCCCCAAGATCCAAAGACTCGTCACCCCTCAACGCCTGCAACACAAGAGACACCGAATTGCTATCAAGAGAAGACGTGCGGAAGCCTCCAAGGATGCTGCAAACGAGTACTCTCAATTGTTGGCTAAGCGTGTGCATGAGGAGCGTGAGAAGAGAACCGAGCTCAGAAAGAGACGTGCTTCATCTCTCAGAAAGTAAATGTTTGCTATTAGAGTTCTAGGACTGGGACAGAGAAAGCCACTGGAGACACTTTGGCAAAAGAAAAGCAATTTCTAGGTCGTGGGAGTGGTGGGAAATGAGATGAAAGTAGTCATCTAATACTACCAAATCCCGACCACTTGACTCCATAGGCGTGGGAGAATGGGTGGAGAAGAAAGCACGCAGGCGATCGTGTCACCATGCATTTAAATGCTGGCCTGTCCAACATTTGTCCTTTGGTACGCACGTTTCACCATGCAGAGATAGATGCCCAAACAGTCAGACCACCAAACAACAATCATACCCATGCAGACGCACTCTACCATATTTCTAACCCGACTCTGATCAGTGCTGACTTGCACTTCATTCCTGTTTTCGTATCCCTACTAGGTACTTAGGTATATTACGATCACCCAGCCGAGCGCCATCGGTTGGGAAGTTAATTCAACTTTGGTAGCGAGTAGTGATTGGTGGTGCTCCCTGACTGCCTGACCGACCAGTGCTTCGAGATTCTGTGACAGGAATTCGCCTCAAAAATCACTCCTGCGGAGCGCGGGGCAAGCCAGCCTTATTTTTGGGTTTTTTCGCTTGGATTTTTTTTGGCTCCCGTACCTAATGACTGAGCCGAACGGGAGTGACTCCTCTTCCTCTTCTTCTCATCGCCATGTCTTCTCAATAACGACTCCTTCGCTCAACGACGCAGGCATGGCGACGAATTCCATTAAGCTCTTGACTGGCAACAGTCACCCGGACCTCGCTAAGGCCGTGGCAGCCAGGTGAGTTCCTACATACACCCTGCCGCAAGCCAAATTGTCCCAAGATCGCATCCCCTCCACGGTCCCCTGCGCTATGAATTCGATATGCTAACATCGTTTCTTCGCTGGTCTAGACTCGGTATCGAGCTCACGAAGATCATGGTCTTGCAGTATTCGAATCAGGAGACCAGTGTTACGATTGGTGAATCTGTCAGAGATGAAGATGGTAAATATGCGAACCTGCCTTCCTCATCGCCTTTTGTCAAGCCATCAAAATACATATTCTCGGGCCTGCCTGACTCTTTGGGCCATAGTATTTATCCTGCAGTCGACGCGACCCAACGACATAAATGACGGACTCATGGAGCTACTTATCATCTGCAATGCGTGCAAAACTGCCTCCGCCCGACGAGTGACAGCCATCCTCCCAAATTTCCCTTACGCCCGGCAAGATAAGAAGGACAAATCTAGAGCACCCATCACTGCGAAACTGATGGCAAACATGCTGCAGACTGCTGGATGCAACCACGTTATCACAATGGATCTCCACGCCTCCCAAATCCAAGGCTTCTTTAACGTTCCTGTGGACAATCTCTACGCAGAGCCGAACTCGGTTAAGTGGATTCGAGAGAACCTCATGCATGCAACGGAGACAAACGCAGAAATCAACGGTACTAAACAAGACTGCGTCATTGTTAGCCCAGACGCCGGTGGGGCGAAAAGAGCTACGTCTATGGCGGATCGACTTGATCTTCCTTTCGCACTCATCCATAAAGAGCGATCCCGGCCCAATGAAGTCAGTAGGATGACTCTTGTCGGTACAGTTCATGGGAAAGTTGCAATTCTCGTCGACGATATGGCAGACACATGTGGCACCCTGGCCAAGGCAGCTGACACCCTTATCAAGCATGGTGCCAAGGACGTGGTAGCCCTTGTTACCCACGGCATCTTGTCAGGCAAAGCGGTTGAAATTCTCAGAGGCTCCAAGCTATCCCGTCTCGTAATCACCAACACAGTGCCAGTTCCAGAGGAGAAGATCGAGGCATTACGGGTTGAAGACGGGCAGGTTGGATGCAGGTTGGAATTCATCGACATTGCACCAGTGTTGGCGGAAGCGATCAGGAGAACTCATAATGGTGAGAGTGTGAGTTATCTGTTCAGTCACGCTGTGTGAAGGCTGCGGCATACATGGATGAATATTTCCCATGTTTCATTTCTGCGATGAGGCCTTCAGTGGCATGCACACATTTGTGCATCCCAACCATGTCTGGATATTGGTTTTGATCCAGTGGAAGATCTCCTGGCTTTGAGATAGCTAGCGTACCATGAAGTATGCCTTGTTCTGTAAGACAAGTTTCGATTTGCAAGGGAGTGAGACCTCCTTCCTGGCCGACGGGCCCGATGATCTGATGCTTCTTTCGCAAGGCTAGATGGCGCATAAAGTCGGTAGAAGTTACCGGCACAAAGGGAGTTTTGGCGCTCGTTGCAGAACCCTGCATCAGCAATAGTTGCTGGAAATAACGATCCAACACTAATGAGGCATGGTTCCCTGTGAAGCATCCGAGATTCGGGACGAGTCGCATACACAGCTGGTTGGCTGTGGTTTGGAAAGGCTCAAAGGAACGGAAGTGGTCCAGAGTTAACAATCTTGCAAAGCTACGTCATTGTTTCCACGGTGCAGGTTAAGGCATAAATATCTGCTAATCGTGCCGTGGTCAGCTCACGTCGTCGAGATTCAGGAGAAAGAAAGAAAAAACCTGCGGATGAAAACGACGGTCATATCAGATCTGTTGGATTATGGATACGGCCCGGGTATATCGCCCATCAATAATTCATTGAACCAGCTTAAAGTCCTGGAGTTGTTCTATCTATTGGCGTAGCATCTGCACCCTCACGAACCTGGTCGTCGAAATATGTAGCCGTGCACGTGATGTTCCCTGGTTCCAAACCCCTGGAGCCACCAGAAAACTGGGCATCACTCAGCCTCCCACCTCGTTGAATGTATCGACGACCTGCAATGAAAGTTCTGGGAAGTGAACTTCTCCTCAAGGTCATACCCCAACCGCGATACTCCGATTTGCCTGACTGTGAAACCTCATTGGGGCGACAAACTCGCCCCGAAGCATCTGTCAATAGCGTTTGAGGCCGTCTCCATACACTCCGGATATCAAATCCATGGCGACGTGGCTACTACCATCATCGTGCTTCCAATCGCCAACTATACAGCTCGAATATTCCGCCTCCAATTCAAAGCGGGCTGCCAAGGAAAGCACCTGTTCTTCAGTTGAAAGACTTTGTCCGAACGACATCGCTGGACCAGCGCCGGAACTTGATATCCAGCCAGAGGTGAAAATCTCGAGAAGCTTCGAGGTGTCGTTGTGGCTGCTGGCGTCATCAAACCTGACTGGGCAGCCTCCAGAGTTTCGTGAATCCTCCTGCAGCAGAAAGCTCGACTGCTAGAGGGTGAAGTCGCTGTGTGGTACTTGGCCTTTCTTCGACAATGATTGGCCGTGCACAACAGGAAAATACTTCCGGTTGCCATTTCCAGGATCGCTCTCCATGACGGGCGTCCTCTCTCCTCAATCCGCCTACGACTACTCGTACAGGGTCACACCCTCACCTCCGTAAACAGGGGATTGTTCGCGGCTTAGGGTTTCGTTCATTCGGCATATCCCTTCTGGAAAAGGGTCCCATCAATTAGGTACTTAGCAACAAGGTGCCACCGACAGTGGGTTTGGCACAGAACCTGCATATGCCTGCTCTCAAATGCGCCAGACACTCCTGGGTGCCTATGCCCAAACATCGGGTTCTTGCAAAGAAGATCAGCCAGGTTATCAGACTCCTTTTCATTGGGCGATCGATAGTCCGTAACTCATTTCCGAGGCCAGTCTTGAGATCTTATCACGTGCGGTCAAGCAACAAACATTGGTTCATCAATACAATATTTTCCCTTCAACATAGCATCATTTCGTACCCTGCTGGCTTTTAGCTCTCAAAGGAAATCTTGGACAGAATTTGCAATGTACAAAACTGTGGGGTGCGCAATTTTTCGTGGCCGACGATCTGTATTTCTCCTCTCTTTTCAGTGTGTTGTCCTTGGAGAATGAGACTTGCGTGAAACCATCACGTCCGTCGTATGGCAACTCACATCCTTATCACATAATGGCTGGAAGGAATCGGAGGCCACTGGCGCCTGCTATGCCGCCAGTATCACCACCAACCGCGACCCCAAGTTTTTCCATGCCTCATACCTCCACACAAGCCCGCCGTAATATCACAACGGCGTGTGGTGCTTGCAGGAGACGCAGGTCCAAGGTGCGTGCTGTTTATCCTTGCTATACAAGGACATGTACCCAGACTCAGGGCCAGCATGGCCTCTGTGCGTACAGCCTCCAAGTCTCGAGTCCTCCTGTCAATGTGTTGTGCTCGGAGCCGCAAGTTGCCTCCAGTTGTTAGGACTTGCCTTGCACTTTGCCCCCATGGTCAACATGAAAAATCAATGCTGACGTTATCTGATGTAATAGTGCGATGATAATACTCCATGCTCGGCTTGTGTGGCCAAACAAACGGAATGCATCCGCGACCAGGCTGAAGATGGGCGACGCAAAATGGCCTGGAAGCGCAAGGTTGAGGAGTTAGAATCGGACAGCAGGTCTTTGCCTGATCTCATCTCCGCCATACGGACAGGCGAGGATGGTCAAGTTGATAAGCTGGTCGCCTTCATACGCAGTCAAGCCTCACAGGCTGAGATTGTCGAATATGTCGCAGCCAATTTCACAACCCCTGCCGCTGCTCTCGACCACGAAGAGGGACGCAGTAAACCTTCAACCCGCCAGCAATCCCCTTCGTCGCAGCAGCCTCGCCTCCCAAGATCTCTCCAAAACTTTGTCCGACCGTTGATCTCCGTACCTGCGAAGCCTTGGACAAAAGTCACAGACGACGATGAATTAGTCTCGCACTTAATATCATTATGGTTCACATGGCGCCATTGGTGTTACCCTTTTGTTGAAAGAGATGGGTTCGTCAGTGCAATGCAGTCCAAGAATGTTGACAGCGGTGTGTGCACGCCGTATCTGGTCAATATGATCCTTGCTGATGCTTGTGTAAGTCTTCCCAAACAAAGATTTCATACCGTCCACTCATTAATCGCCATGCCTCTGTGAGTACGAACTGGCACAGCCTGGCTTGAGCGGGTCCTGCCTTCTCGTGGCTTGAGTTATACCTCCACCATTTGCCAGCTTGCGGCATTGCGCTCACACTGGCTTCCTGTTAGTAGTTCGATTACGATATTCCTGATGATGTTCACTCCATCTCATCCAGCGACAAGTCACTTCGAGAGTTGTTCTTCGAGGAAGGAAGACGGCATATGGAAATTTCGCAAAGCAAGAGATCGCTGCCAGCCATTCAGTACCTGAGTTTGGAATGGATGTAGTAAGTCGAAGCCAATTCCTGGGCAGCTCGGGTTTCCAACTAACAGAGGACGAAGTCTTGGCAGCAGCGGGTTGGATAGCATGTCTACTGCGGTTATGCATGAGGTAGTCCATCGCGTCAAGCAATTGGACAAGCCCGGAAAACCAGATCGAAGGAAGAGTAGACTGTCAGCTGAGCAAGCTGTTCGAGCAGAAAAGATTCTCGGCTACACTACCTGGACAGCTTTCGTTTCAACGACGGCGGTGACATTCGCAATGCGAAATGCGCCATTGATAGGGCCGCCTGATCGAGAAAAGCCTGGTTTATGTCATGGGGAGCCTGGTGAATTGTGGACACCATACCCGCGGGACAATCCAAGTGTAGTCGCTCATGCCGATTGCCATCTTCATTACCTGGGACGACTATTCGAAATATGCTATGGCATCAGTGAATATCTCTTCACCAAGGACGACAATGCATATTTCATTCAAGACACCTTGGAGGATCTTCATCGCGAATTGACATTATGGCATGAAAGTCTGATTGGGTGTCTTCAGATCGATGCTGTTAAATCGCCACATACCTTAAGCGTACAGTGAGTTCCGTCATGACCCTACCCCGACCTTTAATTCAGCAACTAAAACAAACAGCGCTCAGTATCACTGGTCCGTCATGGTCTTGTCCGAGTTGAGCTTTTCATCCCGGCTAGAGGACGAGGATGATGCTACTGTAGCCCTCTTACTACCAGTCATACAGGCCCAGCATATGGCTGCTGCACTCGCCATAGTCGAGCTCGTCCACCGTCAGTGTATACACTGGGGCGTGAATCATGTTCCAACAAGCTTCTTACAACCAATTAATGCCGCCATATACGTCATCACTAGTGACCTTGAGGCTGCTGAGCATAGATCAGCATTTGTCAAGCTCGCCGTCGGCCTTCACAGCCTTGCCCGAAGATCAATCTCAGCTGAGAGTGCCCTCCGCATGCTAAGACTGCGGCTACGTCAGAAACGGCTTATGGTCTCTTCAGACATCGATCAACTTTTCTCCGAGGCCTCCGAGCATTGGGAATCGAGCTTGTGGAGCCCCCCACCAACGAGAAGGGACAGTTCAGGCATCATCGGCAGTGAAAGCGTGATCGATGGTCACCACAAAGATAAGAACCTGTCGCAGCCAGATGCTGGCGGCACTGTTGATGAGGGTTACGACCTGCTGATTGGGAAGTGGAACAACTTCAACCTCGGCGCCCGCTCAAGCAGTAGCTCCTCATCGAGCTAACATCAAAGGCTGCTGGGAACCATTCCGGGGCCCCTTTTCTGAATGAATCTCAACTGGTCTGACAACTTCAGGTTTCATGTACTAGTACAAATCTTTCGGTACACCAAGTCAATTCAATCCTCTATTCAGTCCTCAGCATTTCTAGGCGCTAGAGGGATAGATCGCGACAAGAAACAGCATCGAGCTATCTGGGCATACATATATATAGTCTTAGTGACGCGAAAAGTCGTGCCACCTCAACATCGACGCAGCGGAATTCATCTACTTCACAAGCCTCATTCACATACCGCAGGGACCAAACTAAGACACTCTGGTTTTGTAAGCGAGAAAGTGCAACTTACATAGACACGGGCCATTCCTACACATAATGAGTCGATCAAGCAAACATGCGAACCCCATTCAATCTTTTATAACGAGTCCCACCCCACCCACCAAGGGTATAAAAGTTATGACGAGTCTTCTCGGCCGGGAACGCCACGCCGATGCGATCGAGATACTACTAGCATCGTATGATGGTGGTGCTCGTCTTGCTTGCCGCCGCAAACTCGACGCCAATGCACCCCATGGTTTCTGTCTTGCAACTCGGAGGACTGGCATTGAGAAGGAACCAGAGAGAGAAATCCATCTCTACCATTACCGTATAGTAGTTTAGAGCATACTTGTTATTACTTGACTCAAATGTCTAACTGCCCATCCAGAAACTCAACTGCCTCTGACAAAGTATTTTTCCGTCCTGCTTAATGCTAGATAATTGGAATTCCTTCTATCAACCCCGGATCCTGAGCCCTTAGGCACGCCCTTTATTCTATTTCTTTTTTTAATCCATAGTATATAGATAGATAACTCCTCCCCTCCTGTTCACACTAGTCTAGTCGAAAAGAGAGGGCGTACAGGCTACACTTCCTCTAGCTCAAATCCAGCACTTGCCCGGGATTTCATTGGATTAAATACGTCCAAGAACCAGCGGGCATCCCAGCCGTCCTCAGTCTGCCGTGTAGCGTGGTCGGCGTCAAGAGCCAAGTGTCCGTGACGGCCCATGCTAAGAACTCGGCTCCCAACTTCACTCGCCAACGGCATCTGTTTCCCCAGGAGGCTCGGATCCGTTCCCTCATGGCCTTTCTGCGGACTACGAATCCTACCACCACCATCTCGACCCGCACGATCGCCCTCGAGCGCCAGCGCCAGCGGCATCTGCTTCCTCAAGAGGACGGGATCTGTGCTTTCACGGCCCCTGCGCGGCCGCTCGTAGCACGAGAAATCAAACACCAAGTCCTCTATGCCTTTGCTGTTCGACGACACCGTGGGGACGCTGACCGCCCCACGGCTGATGTCGTCCGTCGATAGGAAGTCCAGCTGGAGCACATGGTTCGCGATCCCCGCGTAGATGGTCGACGAGCATGGAGATGGGCTGGACAGTGAGTACACGGATCCCTGATACATCTCTGACGAACGCTGCTGGGGCTGGGACAGCGCCTCCCAGGGCCGCTCGCGCCACTTAATCAGTGGAGTCAAGAAGATGTTGATGTCCCGTTGCAGGTGGGTTTGGTGGTGGCTGCTAGGGCTCTTGTAAGAGGCTTTTTTGCTCGCTATGTTTTCTGTGCCTGTCCCTCGTGTCCTCTGTGGAATCTGGGCGGAGAGATATGAGTATGCTCTCGCCCCTGGCATGCGGAGATCGAACGTCTTTAAGCATCCATGGTCAGAGCCCCCAGCCACGAATCGTTCAAGGCCGACGGGTAGCAGCGACATGATCTGTCCGTTGTCAACGACGTCTGTGTATGCCGCTACCACTTTGCCTGGGAGGCGAAGATCGTGGAGCCGCGTAACTCCATCTGTCCATCCGGACAAGAACAGCTTCCCCGGCCGACTGCTTGTGGAGGCGGTGTTGTCCAGTAAGGGGGCAATCACGTTTGCGTTCTGTCGAGCATAAATTCCTGGTAGCTCATGGTAGGCTTCTTTGGTCTCCATCAGTGGTGAACGTGATATGCCCGTGGGACCGATGTCGTAAATGCTGATGGGTCCCTGTTCGCGGCCTTGGAGATATTGCGACGCTACTGCTAGGGTAGTGTCAGAGAGAAACTTCGCGGCCCGCTTCCGCTGGGGCGTGGGAATTGTCGAGGTGTTTTGGGTGGATACGTGTACGGTATCGCTTGGTTTCACAAATTCGTCAGAGCCTCGCACCGGGAACAGCTGGATTGATTCAGGGTCGCAGACGGCTAAGAGGGGGTTTGCGCTCTTGCTGACATCGATGCAGTTGGGTACAACTGAATCGATCAGGTAGCGTGAAACTTGAGTGATACTCTTGGGTTCAGAGGCAGACTCGTACTTGACGACTTCACCATTAGCTCTCCTGGTCACGATCGACTCTCCCCCTAGATTATCATGCTGATCCGGTAGTAATAGCCGGACGTCCAAGATATCCATAGCCTGCCGATGCTCCTGATTCCCTTTCGAGGAAACCCAACTGACGACGCCGTCCCTCGTGGTTCGAACCCTGAGCCTCCCGATAGCGCCCCAAGCGAGGACCTCCTTCCGGGCAGACCAGGATGAGCCATGCCAAATTTCATAGCTATCAATGCTGGGATGGTACCCTACCGTGGTTGTAAGGGGTCTAGCCATCGGCTTGTCGTGGAAAGTAATTGGTGCGCAGCACTCTCTTGCAATGAATGCTTTGCGGTCCCAAGCGCGCGAACGTGCCGTCAGATATTGGGCAGCATCCCGCCAGATTGGAGGCGTGGCAATGGTCGGGAAACCCCGCTGCACGAACGAGCGGAAGATAGAGTAGTCATCTTGAGAAATAATTGCGTGCGTCGCCCGGCATGTCAAACCGAGATTGACGACAGACGACGCAGTGGGCAAATGCCCGACAACCTGCTCAATGACCTCAACGGGGAGATCCAGAAATGTTATCATAAATGGATGCCTTTCAACCAAAGGCGATCGGGTAGCAAGATGATCGAACGGTATTGTATTACGAGACTTCTTGTTGATTTTGAGAAAGCGAGAAGAAGCGGGAAGCACTCAGAGGCGAATACACCATTTTTGATATGGAGAAGGACCAGGTTTGAGTCATTCAATTCGGTATTATCCCGAATAACGAGCGAGCCTTGGATTGCCTAAATGAATCCTATTTTTTAGTGGCAAGTCAAGCCAATTGCGTCACGTCATGATGGTAACTGGTAGGGGCCTTGCGTTCAGACTGGTGCCAAGCACTGCTAGGGCTCTGAAATCTTTTGTCAGACCAAATAATAGCCCGAGAGAACTGTCCTTTTGGCAGTGTTGTTTTGTGTGAGGCGGTCGATTTATCGCAATTGTCAGACGAGAAGATTTCCATTTCAAGGCCCCAACTTTGAGAATTAGCACGAATCAGGGTGACTCCTTCTCGCATTCTACCCATGTACCTAAGTAGCTAAGATGCCTTTTCTTGTATCGAAGAAACTAGACTAATCCCTTCTTCTATGAGAATGATGGGTCGACATGGCCACCATAAAGGCCATCGAAGCCAAATCAGTCCATCAAATCCAGTCCGGGCAAGTCATCGTCGACATATGCTCTGTCGCCAAGGAGTTGATTGAGAACAGTTTTGATGCTGGGGCAACCTCCGTGGAAGTTCGTTTCAAGAATTATGGCTTGGATGCTATCGAGGTCCAGGACAACGGATCTGGTATCGCTGCAGCGAATTATGAGAATATTGCTTTGAAGCATTACACCTCCAAACTCTCCAGTTACGATGACTTGTCTGACCTACGGACGTTTGGCTTCCGCGGTGAAGCACTCTCTTCTCTCTGTGCACTATCCAAGTTCTCGATCACAACAGCACAGGCAGATGAGGTTCCAAAGGGGAAGCATCTGGAGTTCGATATCATGGGGAAATTGAAGTCCACGGCCATTGTCGCCTCACAGAAAGGTACTACTGCTTCTGTGGAGGGCTTGTTCGAGAACTTACCCGTGCGCCGGAAAGAGCTCACCAAGAACATCAAACGCGAATATGGAAAGGTGCTGGGTCTCCTTCAGGCATATGCCTGTATTTCGGTCAATGTCAAATTTACGGTCAAGCATGCTGTGTCGAAAGGTAAAAGCATGGCAGTATTCTCGACCAAAGGCAATGCTACTACGCGGGAAAATATTGCAAATGTCTATGGAGCGAAGACTCTGAGTGCGTTGGTACCTCTGGACCTGACACTAGAATACCAGTCGACTTTGACACAGATGGCTCGGAAGGAGAAGCACACGAACATCCAAGTGCAAGGTCACATATCGAGACCTGTCTTCGGTGAAGGGAGACAGACACCGGATCGCCAAATGTTTTTCGTCAATGGCAGACCTTGCGGCTTGCCTCAAATTGCCAAAGCCGTTAACGAAGTGTACAAATCATTCAACGTGTCGCAATCCCCCTTTATATTTGCGGACTTCCGAATGGATACGAATGCGTACGACGTGAATGTGTCTCCAGACAAGCGAACTATACTACTGCACGACTCAGCATCCCTCATTGAAAGCCTCAAAGCCTCGTTAACCGAAATGTTTGATCAACAAGATCAGACTGTACCCCAGTCACAGCTACAAGTCCCCAAGCTTCCGGTGTTCAAGAGCATGACTATGCAAAGACAGGGCACCTTATCGTCACCCGAGGGCGATTTGGGCGGAGCATCCGCATTTGACGAGTCGGAAGGTCAAGAAAAGAGCGGAAATGTGGACGATGAAGACGACTCTTATAGGCCCTTGCTGCGGGATCATTTTCGAGCATTTACCAGCACGAGAGAAGAACCGGAACCCGCCGCTAATGAAAAGTGGGACACGAAGGTGCAGAAAAATCGAGAACGAAGGGCTGCAATGATTGCGAAGAAGTTGGCCGATGAAAATGAAAGAGAAGCAGAGGAAGAAACAGTTGACACCGTTGGTGAACAGAGCAACGGGGAGGAGGAAGAGGAGGAAGAGGAGGAAGCAGAGGAAGAAGACGAGCCATACCAGTCAGACCCCACCAGGATTCATGTCAGAGACTTCAACGCACGGATAGCCGAACAACAGTTGAAAAGCTCCATCGACAAGGCCCCGGTGGCAGTCCGGTATGAACAACAAATTTCGAGCAAGGCAATAGATCGTTCGACACCAAATGAATCGGGGCTTGTTCCAAATGCCTTTGATCGAATGAGGCCTAGGAGGACACCGGCTGAGGTGGCGACTATCACAATTGGAGACAAGAAGGTGACAGCGCTCTTGGGAACACAATCCTTGCTAGCTTCTAGTGGTAAATCAGTCGCACCTCGTCGTCGGAATGATACAGCATCAGATATGTTTTCACAGAAGTTGCAGCGCTTTGGGGCCTCAAGTTCCAGAGAAGAAATCCGTGGAAACGACGATTCCGATGAGTCGGTGAGAGAGGAGCAGCAAGATGCCGATGGTGAGCCTGGAAGTGAAGTAAACCAATCAGAACAAACACCTAGCGAGTCTGAATCCGATGGGCTCGACGGGAATGAATCTGATGTTTCTGCAAATGAAGCCAGTGAACAGGTAGATGAAGACTATATTGACGAAGACGAGAAGAGGAGAATGGAGGAGACTCGAGTCGCAGAATTGATTCGAGCAGCCGAAGCGAGTTCCGAAATTCCCAGCAAGGAAAATCTGAGGCGAGCAACAAAGGCTTTGACGACTGGGCAGGCTAGGAACTCAACCACTAACCTTGCAACAACGGTTGACATTTCAATACCATTGATCCGTCAGCAGATGTCGAGGTTGTGCGAGTTCAAAGCTGAAATTACTGGCAAGTGCCAATCACCGTCCGATGAGCAGACAGAACGAGATGTCGAAGAGCGATTATCATTAACGGTCGCAAAAGCAGACTTCGCCAAGATGAAGATTGTTGGTCAATTCAATCTTGGATTTATTCTAGCCGTGCGACCGCACGAGTCTTTGGGCGACCCATCGAAGCAGTCGAACGAAGACGAGCTATTCATCATTGACCAGCACGCTTCGGATGAAAAGTACAATTTTGAAAGGCTACAGGCGGAAACGGTGGTGGGCAACCAAAGACTGGTCCGTCCGGTAACCCTAGACTTGACAGCAGTTGAGGAGGAGATCGTTCTCGAGAATCACGAGGTATTGGAGAAGAACGGGTTTGTGGTCGAAATCGACACAAGCGGCGAGAGCTTGGTCGGTCAACGCTGTAAACTGATCAGCCTACCTTTGAGTAAGGAGGTGGTCTTTGACACCAAGGATTTAGAGGAACTGATCCAACTACTGGCGGAAGCACCCGGATTGGGCAGCTCTGAGGTGATTCGTCCAGGCAAAGTGCGGAAGATGTTTGCGATGAGAGCATGTCGATCGAGTATCATGATTGGCAAAACATTATCGTGGAAGCAGATGGAGAAAGTGGTGACGCACATGGGGACGATTGACAAGCCTTGGAATTGCCCTCATGGACGACCGACGATGCGGCATCTGTGTGGACTGAACAAGTTCGAGTCGTGGAGAGAAGGGAATGACGAATACGGGGAAGAAGCACTGGGTCTGGGGGAGGCATTGCAGACATATGCCTCCGGCTCCTGATAGGAAAGGATAAGATGTGATATACGGAGCAATACAGACCAAGGAGTAGGGATCAGGATTGGGGAATGCCCTTGTATAGACCTGGAGGAAGGTCAATGGAGCGGGTCAATGGGAGGATTTCTTGATATGGTATGTCGAAGCAGAAAATGAACATGGCGCATCCTTACGGCCATTAGAGGGCCGATGTTTGTGTCTGATTTTTTGTTGGCTGGTGTGACTTGGTGTGATTTGCTTCTTCCGACTTATTCCACCGGAGGAGGGAAACCGACGAATTGCCGTGGCGGTTTTCGCCCGTCAGACTTTTTCGTAGAGCCCTGAGATAGGAGCATCAAGTCACGAGTTTATCTAGGCACTAATTGATGTTAGTACGAAGCAACTCTGTGCTCGATACAAATCTCAAAGACCTCGGGCGTCAGGTGGGCAGTAAAAAGTGAAACGGAGAGCTCCAGACGGATACACGAGTAACTTGATAACTAATAACAGCAGTAATCACTAGGTATGCCCTCCGTAGGTACGGATGGTGGGCACGGATGATGGAGCAGCAACACAGGGGGTTCCTTAGGCGGTGACTGACCCTCTTTTAGGGCCATGGCCAACCCGCCGAGGGGTCTCTGGGGGCTGTTAATTAGCCTGGGCGTGGGCGGCTTCTCCAGGCCCCGGGAATGATGGAATTAGTGCGGCGGCAACCAAATGGCAAGGGTGACATGAACCTCGGCATCGTCGTAGGCCCACGTCTGGGACGTTCCTGCCCTGCCCACCCGTTCCAAGGCTTCCCAGGTTCCTATACTCCGACTGCATCTTCTTCGCCGCGGCAATTCCACCGTTCGCCAGTCGCTGCATTCGTTCCTTTCCCGAATCCTATCCGATCTAAAAAAGTCGCGTGAACCTACGCTGAAGTCATTCCTTGCATACGAAAGTCTCTACACCTTTTGAATCCCTTTCCTTTCCTTTTCTTTCACCATTTCTCATCTTCGACCTGGGTTATGTTGTCCACACTCAGTCGGGCTTCCCTATCACTACGCCCAATCCCTCGCTCTTCCAAGTCCTTCTCGACTTCGTCATCGCTAGCTGTCAAGGTACACAATTCTGTTCCTCTGGTCCGGACTTGACGTCAGAGAAGAGGAGAGTGCTAACGAGTTTCACAGGCTTTCGCTATGGCCCCCACCAACAAGAGGAGACAGTCAACGAAGACCCAATTTTGGGTCACTGAAGGTATGGAACGCTGGTCTCCCACTAGAGCCAGGAAACCCGAATTTGCTCTGACAGCATTTCAGAATACCGCGAGGATCCTTCCAAAGGTCCTATGCTCCGATTCGAGGAGTCTCTCCCTCGACTACCTGTGCCTTCGCTCGAGGAGACCTCCGCCCGCTATCTGAAGAGCATCCATCCTCTCCTGACCAAGGAGGAGTTTGCCAGATCCGAAAAGGCCGTTGCTGAGTTCAACAAGCCTGGGAGCCTTGGCTCAAAACTCCAGGATCGCTTGATAAGCAAGGCCAAAGATCCCAAGGTCAAGAATTGGATCTCAGAATGGTGGAATGAAGCTGCCTATCTCGCATATCGCGACCCCGTCGTGCCTTATGTCTCCTATTTCTATTCCTTCCGCGATGACCGACACCGAAGAAACCCGGCCAAACGCGCCGCAGCCATAACCACCGCGGCCCTCGAGTTCAAACGCCAGGTCGACACCGGTACACTCGAACCCGAGTATATGCGAAAGAAGCCCATGGCCATGAGCAGCTATGAATACATGTTCAACACCTCTCGTGTAGCTGCTCTCCCCGCCGACTACCCCATTCAATATCCTGCAGAAGGCAATGAACATATCATTGTTATGCGAAACAATCAGTTCTTCAAAGTCCAGACACATGTCGGGGGACAGCAGCTAAACACTTCCGAGCTCGAACAACAATTCAACAAAGTCTATAAAGGCGCTGCCACTACCACCCCCATCGGCGCCATTACATCTTTTCCTCGTGACCAAGGCGCGAAGGCACGTGAAAACCTGCTCGCAGCTTCCCCTCTCAACACGGCCACCCTCAAGGAAATTGAATCTTCCTCCTTTGTAGTAGCACTCGACTCTGCTAGCCCAGTCACCCTCGAAGAACGAGCTCATGCTTATTGGCACGGCGATGGAGCCAATAGATGGTATGATAAACCTCTTCAATTCATCATCAACGACAATGGTACTGCAGGTTTCATGGGCGAGCACAGCATGATGGACGGCACCCCTACCCACCGACTTTGCGACACCGTGAATGCTTTGATCGTCCAAAACAAACTAGACTTCAACAATCCTTCCGTTCGCTCCGATCTTCCCGATCCAGTTGCCCTCAGCTTCGAAACTTCTGCAGCAGTTCTCGAAGATGTAGCAAATGCCCAGGCCCAATTCCGTCAAGTCATTGCCTCTCACGATCTCCGAGTTCAGGCTTACCAAGGCTACGGCAAGGGCCTGATCAAGAAATTTAAATGCTCCCCTGACGCGTATGTGCAGATGGTCATTCAATTGGCATACCACAAGATGTACGGCAAGAATCGACCCACCTACGAATCCGCTGCTACCAGGAAATACCAGCTTGGCCGAACGGAGACAACAAGAACTGTCTCCGATGATTCAGTTGCTTTCTGCAATGCTATGGCTGACCCTTCTGTCGCTCGCGAAGAAGCTGAGCGCCTCTTCCGTCAAGCAGTCCAAGCTCATGTACAATATACTGCCGACGCAAGTGACGGATATGGTGTAGACAGGCACCTTTTCGGCCTCAAGAAGTTGGTTCAAGAAGGTGAAGAACTACCCGAGCTATTCAAAGACCCAGCATTTTCCTATTCCAGCTCTTGGTATATCTCATCCAGCCAATTGAGCTCCGAATACTTCAACGGTTATGGCTGGAGCCAGGTTATTGACCAGGGATGGGGTATTGCATATATGATTAATGAAAATAGGTATGTCTTCTGGCGCTTTTCCCCTGGAAAAGACTTCGCACTAACTCACTCACAGTTTACAATTCAACGTTGTTTCGAAGAAGCTTGGTTGCGATCGCATGAGCTTCTATCTGAACGAAGCAGCAAACGATATTCGAGAATTGCTGACACCCTCCCTTGAGCCTCCCAAGGCCAAACTATAATCGATCTGTTCGATGTCAGCACCACATTCA
>Ga0105239_10001411_pt1 | contig 32064 bp, 50 predicted proteins | sample KBSC44metaG_FD_92761 | JGI IMG/M metagenome (GOLD analysis project Ga0105239, IMG submission 92761) | Corn rhizosphere microbial communities from Kellogg Biological Station, Michigan, USA - KBS C4-4 metaG | ecosystem: Host-associated > Plants > Roots > Rhizosphere > Soil | place: Michigan, USA...
ACCAAGAACGGCGTCAACACTGTTTTTACTCTGCCGCCTACGCCGGACGCCACGACGCTTCGTGTCATATTCAATGGCCGATATCTTTACCGCGTAGGCAGCGCGCCGGGCGTCAATGAATACGTACAATCCGGCTCGACTGTAACGCTTGGCCTTGCGCCGAATGCTACCGATCAGCTTTGGGCAATATTCAGCACGACCGGTGTTGTCTTGTCGGCTGGTTCGGTGCCTGCCGCATCGCGCAAGGAGTTTTATTGGACCGTCGAGCTAAGGAATAAAAACGGCGACCTGGTTGAGATCCTACAGCGCGACGTTTCGGCCTTGTCCTGGGAGTACAACAACATCGGCGGCTGTGGTGAGTGTCAGATCAATCTCAGGCGGCAGTTCGACAATTACGGCGAGGTGGATCTCGACTATGACATACAGATTTGGCGTGGCTCAGATCCACTAGGCATTACCGGTACGCGCCTACCTGCGGTTTTGCCGTTTGCTCTTGGCACCGCGTTTACGGGCGCGCGCGAACTTCGCTATTCCGGCTTTGTTCGTCAGATCACGCCGTCTTTCGATGAACTTGAGACTGTGCAGCTACGGTGTTCAGGCTATTCCCGCCAACTTGAATACTTAGCTGTTTACGACATCACTACAAACGGACCGAAGCGCTATCAGAACATGGACTGCGGGGCGATCGCACGCGACCTGATCGACAACTATGTAGTTTTGGGTGCGAAGATAAAGCATACCGCGGCGCTCGGCTTGATGCAGGATACCGGCGTTGTCATTCAGGATGCGACATTTAACGGCAGTGTATGGGAAGCATTAACGACGCTCGGCCAGATTGGCGGTAATGCGGAATGGGGCGTGCGTGCAGACAGAGAGTTCTTTTTTACACCGCGTCAACAGGCCGTCAAGCAAACTTACCTGCTTGGCAACAATGTGCAGCTATATGAGGCGGCGCGAAGCACCGATGACATTGTAAACTTTGTCTACCTTCAGGGCGGCAATAACACTTTCTATAAACTCACTAACGGCGCTTACCAATCAGGCTATCAAAAAGAGCGGGTGCTTTTAGTTTCGGCGATTAGCAACGCCACTGACGCCACGCTCTGGGGCCTGTCGTACTTTGCGCGGTTCGGCGCAGCGCAGCCTAAGGGAACTTTGACGCTCGCGGCAACTGACGATTGGATAGAGAACGTGGGGAATCCGATGGGCCTTTTGCGAGTATTCGGCGGCCCGACATTTATTGCCGGTACAACAAGACTCCCGGCGCTGTTGCCGATCGAGCTCGCCCGCACACTGGGCGCGACTACCGATCAATCATTTCGCGTGGCGTCTATCGCCTACTCGCCAACCGAGAACGGCTTACAGATCAGAATTCAGCTAGGCGAGAAATCAACGGCATTAGCCGATCAGTTTAGAAACATAGAATATCAGCTGAGCGCTCTTCGACAGGCGGCGTAAATGGGCATCGGGCAATGGAAAATAGTTGATCTGGTTGGAACTAAGAACGGTAGTAATACAGTTTTTACAATTCCCGATGTGCCGGATTTGCAAACGCTGGCCGTCATATTCAATACCTCGGCGCTTTATAGAGTCGCGTCGGCGCCGACTATTCAGCAATACATGATTACCGGCTCGACTATCACGCTAGGACTAGCACCGAACAGTACGGACAAAGTTTGGGCGAACTATGACATTGCGTAGGGTTGTACTTTTCATTTTCGTGTTACTCCTGCCGGCGCTAGCCGATGCACAGCTAATTCGCCGCGAGACAATTCAGCCGGGTATAGTTTTCTGTGATGACGCCGGGGCGAACGATACTTATACTTGCCCAACGCCGACGCCGGCGCTCGCAGCCTATGACACCAAAATCCTGATCATCTTTAAGCCGAATACTAATAATACCGGCGCGGCGTCGCTCAACGTCAGCGGCTTGGGCGCAATTACTATTGTTGCGTTTGACGGCAGTACGCTTGCCAATAACGCTCTGGTTGCGGCGCAGCGTTATATCCTTGTCTACAACGGCACTAGCTTTGTTCTCTACAATCCCGGCACTGGCGGTACTGGATTGTCGGGGCTCACCGATGACTGCTTTCTAAAAGCCAACGGCACGACGGCGGCGGAATGCTCGGCTGCGTTTGATAACGGCGCAGGCACGTACAGCTATGGCACGGTGTCGGGCAACCGCTATGAGTTTAGTTATACCGCTCCAACGGCGGTGCGTTCGATTGTATGGGCAGATGAGTCAGGCACGCCGGCGCTGGCAAAAGTCAAAGCGGGTTGGGATGCCGACAGTATCGTTCAGGACGAGACGTTTTGCACGGTGCCGGTGACGGGACAAATTAACAGCGGTCCGCGCACACGCTGGTTTCTCTGCGCCGACAACAACAGTTCCTTATTTGAGGGCAAGATTGTCAATCTGCCCTATACGATCTCGACGGCCGCGATGACTCTCAAAGTTAATCACGGCACGACTGAGACAATTACTTTTGCCGGGGCTTTCTCAATTCAATGCCGCGCCGCAGGAACGACCGTCAACTCGATCTGGGGTACGGCGGTCAATGCCAACGTAGCGATTACGACGGCCAACCAGCCAGTGCAGGCAACTGCGAGCGGAATAATTCCGAACGGAACATGCAGTGCGGGTGCTACGCTTTTCTGGCGCTACGTGGTCAATGCGGCGAGTTTTTCGACCAACGCGGCCAACACGAGGATTATGGGTGTTTATTTGGCAGGCGAATGAAACAACTACTTCTCAGCCTGATCTTCTTTTGTATTAGTACACCGGCGGTCACATGGGCCGCGAACGGAAGCGACAACTTCACCGGCGATGATCCGGATCTCGGATCGCAGTGGGACCCGTACAACGATGCGACAGCCGGAGGTGCTTCTATGCCGTGCCGTCGCTACAGCAATACGGCGGCTAACTCATCCGCTACGGATCGGTGCGTTGAGGGCTTCAACGGTTATTTACCGGGCGCCAATCAATACGGGCAGTTTACGGTTGCGGCGATCGGTGCCAACAACACCGATGTCAGCGCGCTCCTGCGACTACAACCGCCGTTTGACTACTCGACATATCAATTCCGGCTACAGGGCACCGGCGGGACAACCTCTCGAATCGCGCGACGTGATGCAGGAGTAAACACCACGCTCGCCAGCGAGTCAGCAACGACGTGGGCGCCCGGTGATTTGCTTCGTGTCGAGGCGAGCGGAACCGGATTAACTCTCAAGCGAAACGGGGTGACATTGCTCACCACTACCGATGCGACTTACGTTAGCGGGCGCGGCGGTATCACTATCCTTGATGATCAATCTCCCCCGAGCGCTTTACTTGACGATGCTGAGTTCGGCGATTTGGGAACCGCCGGTGCGGCGCTGCGGCGAACTTCGCCGATGATGTTTCAATGAAAAAACTTTTTTTCCTGCTGATAATTCTTTGTGGCGCATTCTCGGCAGAGGCCGCAACGAGATACGTTGACCCGTCATCGGGCAGCTGTTCGGGCAACTATAACGTGAGCGCGCGAAACTGTACCGGCGGCGCAGGAAGCCCTACTGCATACGCGACACTCAACACCGGCGTCGCTTCACTCTCGGCGGGCGACACGCTTATTTTGCGCCCAGCCACTTACAACTTCGCATCGAGCTACATGACGCTTGCGCTCCCGACAGGTAACGCCAGTAGCGTCACCATCATTACCGCACTAAGCGGTGAAACCGTCACGATCACCGGCTATCCCTTCAACACGTTCAACGCCGCCGCGTCATACGTGACTATTTCGAACCTTATCTTTGACGGCACAGGGGCGAGCGGACAGCCCAACTGTTTCACGCCGATTGGCGGCGGGACCACTTGCCTAAATAACGGTCCGATCATTGGCAGTAATACCAACCACGGCACAATCGACGCCAACATCACGCTCGACAATGTAGAAATAAGAAACTGGAACGGTATTGCTGTTCAGTTAGGCGGGCCGCAGGCGACCATCAAGAATAGCCGCGTGCACGATAACGGCACCGTCAGCAATGACAACTGCGTTTATGCATCCGACGGCGCGACCAATGCTATCATTGAATCCAATACCGTTTATAATTGTGCGGGCGCAGGTATCCAGGCATACGCAGGCGCCGACCCGGCTGGTCCGGCAACGATTCGGTTCAATACCATTCATCACGTTTCACAGAGTGAGCGTCACATCAACGGCTTCTATGTAGAGGACGGCGCCGTTGAAGATCGTATGGACGGCATCATTGTAGCATCGCGCTTTGATAACTCGAAAGTTTACGGGAACGTAATTTATTCCGTAAAGCGAAGTACTGGCAATCAGCAAGGCGGCATCGCTTTGGTTCTCAGTGTCAGCGGAGTGGCCGTTTATAATAATACACTATGGGACGTGAGCGGCGGTGGCGTTCTGCACAGCGGCGCAGGCTGCAACATATTCAGAAATAATATTGTCTACGAGCCAGCTTTTTCGACGCCAGCGATTGAAGATACTTCTGGTTGTAGCACGTTCAGCAATAACCTGACCGCATCTAATCCACTGTTCACTGATACATCCACTGCGAATTTCGTGCTTCTGCCTGGATCGCCAGCGATTGATACGGGTACGCCAAATATTGCGCCAGGTATCGTGATTCCTGCTTGTTCTGGCGGAACGACGACCGGCTGCTATAACGGTACAGGGCCTGACATCGGCGCGCTAGAAAGCGGCGTTCCGACCGTTGCCGGAGGCCCGCCGACACTAAGGCCCAATCCGCCCACAGGAATCCGAGTCAGTCAGCTCATGTCCGTGACCGTCGAGGATGACAAGGTGACTCAGCGAACTGAGAATACCGGCGATTATGTCGGGCTATATATTCCCGGTGCTCTCAGCACGGCATTTATCGACTGGTTCTACATGAATGGCACGAAGGTGGCGCCATCATCGCCGATCAGTGACGCGATCCTGGCTTTTACCGCGCCTTCAGCGGTTGGCTCTTATGAGTTCAGGTTTTACCGCAACAACTCAACTTCAGAAACCGATCGACTGGCAACTGTGGGATTTGTCACCGTCGCTCAAGGAATCATGGTCAAATACAACGGATCATCGATCATAAAAATGAACGGCTCAAGCATCGTTAAGGTAGGTGTGCCGTGAGAGAGTCGCTACCGACGATCGTTATGATGGCAATTGCGCTTTTATTAGCGCTCGTTGTCAGCAGGGTGAGTTTCGGCGCCGAGCCTGAGGACAAAGACTTAACTATCCTGCAACTCAAGAAATCAAATCTAGAGTTCGCAATGGAGAATATGGTGTTACAGAGCGAGGTATTGAAGCAGAAATACAAGGACGCTCAGGCAGAGTACGAGAAAGTCAAGACGGATTTGGATGCCAAAGAGAAAGAGACAAAGAATGATAAAAAGAAATAGTTTAATCGCGGTACTGATCGCATTGTGCGTAATTGCGCCGCGCGCGTTTGCATCAACCGGCTGTACCTATCCTACGACTCTGGATTCATGGACTGACAAGATCGCTGGCGATTTCCTCACCATAGCCGACGTCAATCAATTTCGCTGCGCCATTGAGAAACTTGAAACGGGACCACTACGTCCTAACGATGGCAGCGCGGCTGCGCCGTCCTATGCATTCCGTGGATCGGTCAATACTGGAATGTTTCTTATAGGTGGTCCCGGTATAGGTTGGGCTACAGCTGGAGCAGAGCGCATGCGGTTAAGTAATGCGGGCGCGCTATTGATAGCCAACTCCGCATCGACTGGCGTCAACGCTGGTGATGTCGTACTCAGCAATAACAGGAATGTTTTATGGGTCAATAACGCTGGAACAACTGCGGGTAATTTCTGGATCAAGACGGCTACTACTGACGCAATGTCATTTGGTACTAGCGGTGTCGAAGCGCTAAACATCGCGAGCAACGGAGCTATGCGGGTAGGCAATCAGGCAGCAACCGGAGTAGCGGCGAATTCTATCGTGCTGAAGAATACTGCGTCAATTCAGTGGGTAACGGCATCGGGGGCGACGGCGGCGGATTTAGTTATTCAAGCCACCGCTGGCAATCATATGTGGTTTAACGTGCCGGCCAGTGACGGGCAACTCTATCAATTTAATTGGGGCGGTCAAACCCTATTCCAGATAACGAGGGAATTAGCGGGTGCAGGTTTAATATTTGCACTAGAGTCCACTACGGATCAATCACCGCCAGCGGCCAATCAGGCTGTTGTTTATACGAAGGATAACGGCTCAGGAAAGACTCAGCTTTGCGCAAGATTCAATACCGGCGCCGCGCAATGTTTCGCCACGCAACCATAAATGGGAAGTTCTGTTGTAATAGGGGCTGAAGGACCGACAACGCCGCTTGCTACGGTAGTGGCGCAGAACTTCGCTGCTGCAGCAGAGGATTATCTAATCCGTTACCCGGATGTAAAGGCTGCTTATGGCGAGAACTATGCCGCCGCTCATTTGCATTACATCTCCAACGGGCAGAATGAAGGGCGAACCTGGAACCAATCACAGACGCGGGTTATTTGGGGCTCTCCTGGCGATAAAGGAGCCGGTGGCACGGGTAATGGCATTAACTGTGTGAGGTTCCCCAATGGCGCCAAACTCGGCGCAATCAATTGGCAGAGTGCGGTCAAGGTCGGTAATAGCGATATTCTCTTCGTCCTGTATTTGCCTAATGGCCAGACTCTCTTGAATACGTTTCATCATGGGGAATCTAACATCGTGCGCGGTATTAACTTACCGGAGCCGATTGACATTGAACCAGCAGGGACTATCTGGATCTGGGCCGATGGTTGGGGTGACGCGAGTCCGGGCGGGATAGAAGTACAAACCGGACTTTATTTTTACGGGAATCCGCCGTGGACAAACTGAAAGGGGCGACTATGAGTGTACTTTTTCTGATTGCGGCGCTGCTTGCCTTGCCTGCACTAGCAGACGCACAGACGCACACATTCAAGCTTAACTGGACGTTGCCAGTAGTTGCCGCCGATGGCTCAAACGCTGCAACGGGCATCAGGATAGAGCGCAAACAGGGCACAACCGGCGTCTATGCGCAGATTGCGCAGCTCGGCTTGGTGAATACTTATTCAGATCCGATTGGCAATCCGCCACCGGGCGGCGTTGTTTACTGTTACCGTCTACGCGCGTTCAATGTTGTTGGCAACTCGGCTTATACTACCGAGGGCTGTGGCACGACGGCGCCCGTAGTCGTGCCGGTAGCACCGGATGTGCCTACCGGGTTTAGCGTGTCAGCTATCTCGCAAAGCATGATTGAGCTCAGTTGGGGCAGCGTGGACACCGCGGACGGTTACAAATGGGAGCGGCGCAAGGGCAATCAACCGAAGATCATCGAAGCTACCGGAACGGTATTGGCTACGGCAACGAACTTCCGAAACAGTAGTTTACGAAGAGGCACGACTTACTGTTACGACATTTGGGCTTACAACCTGGGCGGGACATCGCAACAGTCGCCGATCTTGTGCGCAACCACGCGGCCATGATGAAACAATGTCGGTAAAGTGTCCGAACTGTCATCATAGGGTCTGGTTCAAATGCCGCTTGTGCAAACGCTCACTAGGCGACGACAATACTTCGGGCTTATGCAGGCACTGCGTGTGCGCGGTAAGAAACATTGATCCGGCTATGATTGAGAAAATGCAGAAAGCAAAGAAAGATAAATGGTTCAAAGGTTTCGCGGCGACAATACCGGCCGATGGCTGAACAAGAGGATAGATTTTCTTTAGACCGCCGTCCGATTCCCGATCCGACGGTACTGACGACGCAGCAGCTACAACGCGAGGTAGCAGCGCTCAAGGAGATTATCTTCACGCGATTGGATGCCAACGATAAGGCTGTTCAGTTATTACATGATGACGTTACACGAGTCCCGACCGACACTGATAAACAAATTGCGCACCTGAAAGAACTGCATGAGGAAAAATTCGAGTCTATCGTCAAGCAATTCGCCGAACGCGACGCGCGGATGGATCGAGAGGCGGTGAGTAATAAGACATCCCTGGATGCAGCGCTTCAGGCGGCGGAGAAGGCAGTCAACAAGCAAAATGAGACATTCGCGTTATCGATTAACAAGAGCGAGAACGCGACAAATAAACAGATCGATCAACAAGCGTCGCTGATTCATACGTCTAACAATGCTTTAGAAAGTAAGATTTCAGACTTGAAAGATCGAGTAACCATTATTGAGGGGAAGAGCAGCGGCCAGATCGTCGCGCAGACGAGTACTCAAATCAATCATAGTTTCCTGGTGGCCGTATTCGTCGCCTGCGTGAGTTTTGCGGGTTTGCTTGTCGTTATCATTCGGGAAGTCATAAAGTAATGGAGGTTCTATGAACGCAAAGAAAACCAAGAAGGACGCCAAGCCGAAGAAACATCGGGTAAGCGTCTTGGATAGAATTATAGACTTGGAAAACAGAATGGCGGTGGTCGAAGGTACGATTGCCGGATTAAATCCTGCTGTACCTACGCCGACGGCGGTTGAATCGCCGGAACCGGTAGCGGTGCCTTGATGCCAACCGAACCAGACAAAGTTGTAATGACAGAGCGCGCCGGTGAAAAACCACCAACGCACGCCGAGATAATTGTTTTAACATGGTGGCAGCAGGCGTTGATCCGCGGCTCGCGCGTTTATTTGCAAAGTCTCGTAGGCTTTATCATTGCGGCTGGCACGGGTGCGGCGGCTGCGGTTGGCGTCAATTTGCCGGTTGGCGATTTCGGCAAGCTTCTTTTATCGGCGGCATCGATGGCGGTTGCGCCAGCAGTAATATCGCTGCTGCAAAACTCTATTGAGATTTTGAGCAGACTTGATTCGAGCAACCCGCAGGTACGAGCATAACTGATTTCTGATCGTGTCATTTATGGTATTGGCAATCAAACTAAAGAGAAGAAGGAGACAACAACTTATGGCTAATCCTCATGCAAACGTAACTCACTGGCAAACGTCGGCTGATAATTTCGCAAAAATCAAAGCGGCAGCAGATGCGATTGTTGCGAATCCGGCCAGTACTCCGGACGAGGTGGCAGACGCTAAAGATACATCGGCAGCGATGACGAAAAATCTGGCGCGGCTTTTGAGCAAGTACGGCGTATCACCAGCGGCAGTGTAATTAAGTAAGGGCTTTGAATGGCACGATCAGAATTTAATTAGAGGTTAAAATGACTATGAATAGAGTGTTTGTTTTAATTGCTGTGATTTGTTTTCTGCTCGCGTTTATCGGCTCAGCGGTTAGCCTGAACGGCGGGCATCCTTACGGGAGCATGAGTTGGGCTGATTTGGTTGCTCTCGGTTTGTTTTTCTGGGCCGCGGCAACCTTTGTTGTATAGAAAGACAAAAATGAAAACATCATCATTTGGGCGTCGTATATCCAAGGACGAGCGCGACAAACAATATTTGATGCGCAGGCTATTAGCGCCAGCTCGCGCTGTCTTGCCGACTAATAAAATGTGGAAGATTGCGGCGAAGAATTTAGATCAAGGCGATTACGGAACATGCGTCGGCAATGCGTGGACTAATTTTCTCCGTTGCGCGCCCATTCAGACAACCGCCGATGAATCGATGGCACTTACGATTTACGACGCAGCAATTTTGCTCGATGAGTGGACGGACAACGACAACGACACGGACCGTCAAATGGGTACGTCGGTACGCGGCGGCGCAATGGCCGTGACTAACATGGGCAAACTCAAATCATATTTGTGGGCATTCGAGCTTCAACCTGCTGTTGAATGGGTGCTCACGATGGGTCCGGTTGTATTAGGAACTACGTGGTACTCAAGCATGATGAAGCCGGATGCACAGGGCATTGTACAAATAAAGCCAGGAGCGCGAGATTTAGGCGGCCATTGTTATCTGTGGCGTGGCGCCGATACTAAGAAGGCATTGGCTTATTGTTGCAATTCTTGGGGCGATTCGTGGGGATTGAGCGGTAACTTTGCAATTCCATTTAAGGACGTTGAGACACTTATACATAATGACGGCGAATGCTGTACGGCAATCCAAAAATCGTTGAAGGCGCTTTCGGTTTAGGGGGTGATGCCCGTGTGTCCAAATTGTCATTTTATACCATGTCAGTGTGGAACTTATAATTTTATAGCGTTCTAGCCGGGGATCACCGAGCGGTAACGAGTGATGGGAGAAAATACTCATGTATCTCTTATTGATCATTCTATTAGTGCTTGCGCTTCTCGGTGCGTTGCCAACCTGGCCACATAGTCAAGCGTGGGGGTACTACCCGGCAGGTGGGCTCGGTCTGGTGCTGCTTATTGTAGTGATTCTGATTTTGGTGGGGAGATTTTGAAGGCAATCGAAGTTATCGGGTTTGTTCTTTTATCGATTGCAATCGTGATTGTTTTGGGGATGTGTGTGGCGCTTATAGTTCTAATGTTTTTCGGGGGAGAGTAAAATGACGCCACAAGGTTATAGCAAGCTGATCGAATTCGAGGGCGAACAGTTCAGTGCTTACAAAGACACCGAAGGTTACACCACAATCGGAATCGGCCATTGCATCGATGAGCGTAAAGGCTGCGGTATCTCGCAGAACATCTCGCGGCGTCTTTTCGAAGATGATCTTGCCCGGTTTACGGCAACGGCGCGCGCAAACTTTGAATGGTTCGATGCGCTCGATCCGGTACGCCAGGACGTAATTGTAATGCTGCTATTTAATCTTGGGGCGAGCGGCTTGCACACGTTTCATCTGTTGCTGAAAGCTTACGGTGAGCATGCTTGGCACGAGGCGGCATTCCAACTGGCTAATTCTCTGTGGGGAAGACAAGTCGGGGCTGAGCGTAAACGCGAAATGTGCAACGCGATTGAGCTAGGCAAGTGGTGATGCCATTTACAACCGAAATAGATATTTCACCTATAAGCGAAACCGGCTTTCGTACTCGCTGGAAAGTGATTCAACCTTTAAATTTTCATTCCGTAAACACTGGCAAAAACTATGTCGTCCCGGCTGGAGAAACTACCGACCTTGCTTCCGGCCTCGTCATGGCCGCGAGCGCCGCGGCAATCCTGCACGATCATCTTTATGAGCGCGGTATCCATTTCAAGCAAATCAAAGATCAGCGGGAAGCTGACAATGTGTTTTATGAGGCCATGATCGATACGGGTGTTCCTCAGTGGCGGGCGCAGTCTTACTATTGGGCCGTCCGAATGTTCGGCTGGCGTTATTACAAACCGGCAATAGTATGAGCGACGTTCAGACTCAAGAAGAGTTGCAGGAGAATTTGAGACTTGTGATCCGCAACTGGACACTGCGTCAGAAATACGAAGCGCTAAAATATTTGTATGCTCTGCTTAACGTCAAAATAGATGACCTCCCCGCGCGCATAGCTCGTGAGCATAAAGCCGAGGTCGCCCAAGGAAAGCCAGGATCGCATGAATAAACCGGAATCGATGTTCTGGATAACCGCCGCGCTCTTGCTTGCGTTGTTCTTGTCGTCGGGTTGTGGCGCGGCGTACTTTTCAGCTAGGACTACAGCCACATATTCTATTCTTCCAGATGGCACACTTCAGGCCAGTTACGACAGCAGTAAAGATCAACAGGGTCTTGATTTGGACGTCGAAGCCGATAACGGCAAAATCAAGGTGGTGCGGATTCATGCCGATCGTGCGGGTACCAATGAGAGCGCCATTGCGGCGGCGCTGCAAGCCAACCTGAAATTGATCGGGCTTATAGAAACGCTCAGTGCAATCGCAGCTAAAGGCGGCGGATCATAAAATGGAAGAACAAACGACCGACAAAGAAATAAAGTGTCCTGATTGCGATGGGACCGGTAATGATCGTTACGACATTGAATATTTCTCGGTGACGGGCGAGGGCGACATCATGGCTTGTGGAAAATGTAATGGGAGTGGTCGAATAAAGGCGGGATCGTGAAGCGGTTATGGTACATGATTGTCATAAAAACCGTGCAACTTTATAATAGATTGCTGCGACGAAAGATCATGCCATGATTGAAGCCATTTTTATAATCTTGCTTTTCTTTGCTTCGTTTGCCGAGGCTCGCGATTCAGCGCAGGTGAGGGCATTTAGAAAAGCCAATCCTTGCCCAAGCACCAGCAAGACTATCGGGGCTTGTCCAAATTATGTAGTGGATCACATTGTGCCGCTCTGTTGGGGCGGCGCTGATCGTCCTAGCAATATGGCATGGGAAGAAACGAAAGCGAGTTATAAAAAAGACAAGTTTGAACGTGAGGCGTGTGCCATGAAGAATAAACAGGTTGTACCGAGTCAACTCAAATGACTACCGCCAACGATTATTTCAAAGGCTACGCGCCCAAGGTTACGGTTGGCCAGGGCAATCCTGAGACAATCAAGTATGGCAAGATCTGGAACATCCCAGAGTACAGAAAGTATGCACCGGGCGAGTTTTACAGCCAATTGTTTTTGACGCACGCGAAGCCAAGGCCCGGCGCTCATGTCATTGATTACGGCTGCGGCACCGGTCGCGGCGGGGTAATGCTCGCAAGTCTCGGCAAGCTTAAAGTCACGATGCTCGATTTCGTCAATAATTGCCTTGATGAAGATGTAAGAAATCTCATCATGAGCTCGGGCGGGCAACTCACCTTTATCAAGGCGGATTTGGAAAAGCGCATCCCGGTTGTGGCCGAGTATGGTTTTACCTCAGATGTGATGGAGCACATCCCGCCGGACAAGCTTGATCTTGTCCTGGATAACATCCTTCAGTCGGCGCAAACGGTATGGTTTACCATCGCCACATTCGAGGACAGTTTCGGAGAAACGATCGGTGAGCATCTTCACTTATCGGTGCACCCGTTTGAGTGGTGGAAGGAGCAATTCGAGAAGCGCGACTGTGAGATTTACTACTCGCAGAACCAGGACAATTATTATGCGCATTTCTATGTGCGCGCGTGGCGAAGCGGTCAGGAAGTTGTTGACGCCGGGCGGCTCAATACCGAGGAAAAAGCGATCATCGAGAACGTCAAGCATAACATCGCTCAGGGCTGGCAGCAGGTAGTGCCGCACGAGACAAACGAATTTGAATGCATGATTCTGGGCGGCGGGCCGTCGCTCAATCAGTTCGAGGAAGAGATCATACGAAACCGCGCCGATGGTGTGAAGTGTATTACCCTAAACGGAGCATATAATTGGGCGGTGCACCACGGAATCACGCCGTCGGCGCAGATCGTAGTAGATGCGCGTCAGTTCAATGCGCGGTTCACTAAGCCGGTAGTGGATGACTGCCGGTATTTGATCGCGTCACAATGCCATCCCGACGTGTTTAAGGACTTGCCGAAAGACCGGACTTTCATCTGGCATACGATGGCCGAGCAGTTGGGCGAAGTACTCGATGAACAATACGGCGCTGGTGGGTGGTACGGCATACCGGGCGGTACGACAGTGCTCCTGCGGGCCATCCCGCTGATGCGGATGCTCGGCTATCACAAGTTTATTCTATACGGGTGCGACTCTTGTCTAATGGGCGATTCGCATCATGCTTATGAGCAGAACGAGAACGCGAATTTTTATAGCTTGCCTGTGATTATCAATCCAAGCGGACGGACGTTTCGCTGCGCGCCGTTTATGGCGTCACAGGCGCATGAGTTTATAGACATGATCAAGTACATCGGCGACGAGATTGAGCTTGACGTTAAGGGTGACGGGTTGCTCGCGCATATACTAGAAGTGGGCGCGGAGCAGGCGGATTTGCAACAATTATGATTGATGTGGACGCGCTTTCTGACTGGATGATTAACGACTTCAATGATGATACTGGGAGTTTTCTCAATACCGAGGAAATGCGCGAGGCGCTTAAACAATTTTTAAGAGTTGCCGAAATAGAAATGGCGCACCGCAATCAGCATATTGCGTATGTCGATGACTGTGGATTTTGCGAGAAAGCCGTATGGTCAGGAACCTAAAATGACTCTCCCTGATTGGGTGCAAGCCGCGATCAAGAACCTTGAGCCGCCTAAGACAGGCAAGGTGGTGATCGAGATCGAGTGTTATATGGGCGGAGTAACCAAGATTGAAATCGGTGGGCATGTGAGGGTAAAGCCGGAAGTAAGCCAAGAAAGAGAAAAACCGCCTCAGTTTGTGAAAGCGTGATATAAGTAGGATCGATGAAAGTTTGCAAGGAAAGTGGGTGCGGGAAAAAACATTTCGGCTTGGGCTGGTGCGCAATGCACTACTCACGAATGGCGCGGCATGGTAGCACAGAAAACCCACCGCGAAAGAGTCCACCAAATAAGGGAACAACGCTGGGTAGAAAATGTACAGTACCAAATTGCGACAGAAAGCATCACGGTAACGGTAAATGTTTTATGCACTTCAAGCGATTTTACAAGCACGGCGATCTCAATCTGCATCGAACTGGCTGGCATCACACCGAAGAAACAAAAAAACGGTTAAGCTCAACTCATTTTGGTATTATTCGATCACCGGAATCACGACAGAAAATGAGCACGGCAAAAAAAGGCTTACCGTCTTGGAACAAGGGAATCAAAACGGGACCATTGCCGGAATCGACACGAGCTAAAATGCGCGGTCGAAGAGCTTGGAACTTTGGGCTTCCTTCACCGTGGAAATCTTGGCGATTCGTCAATTACAACGGCACGCAAATGCGGAGTTCATACGAGGTTCGCTTTGCAAAAATATTAGATAAAAGAAAAATGAAATGGCATTACGAACCAAAGCGATTCAATCTTGGTTGGTGCACGTACCTTCCAGATTTCTATGTACCAGCAATGAAGAGTTATATAGAGATCAAAGGATGGTTTGCGCCGACAGCACAAAAGAAGATCGCATCATTTAGACAACTATACCCTCAGCACAATCTTATCGTGGCTTCAGATAGAGTTTTAAAAATGTTTGAAGCTGTCTAATTAAATTCACGAGCAGTTCGCGGCGGCATGAAGCTCCTTAAACACTCGACGAAAGTCGAGAAGGAGTTCGACCTATGGCCGCTGGAACCTGGAAGATTTTTTCAAAAGCGAAACGGATTATCGGAGCTGGTGGGTCAGCAATGACCTCCGGTGGCATTACGCTCGGTGTAGGTGTGTTTAAAATGAGTTTACACAGGGCGTCGGCCAGCGCTAATTTACTCCTAAACGCAATCGGCGGCATCAGCACGTTTGCCTCAGTCCCCGGTGAGATCAGTCCGCTCGGCGGCTATGCGGCAGGCGGTAGAAACCTGCTACCGGCAACCGGCACCTGGACAACCGGCGCAAGCACCAAGCAATTAAAGTTCACTTACTCCACGGTTGGCCTGATCTTCACGGCTAGCGGCGCATCACTGAAGAACATCAAGTACGCCGTGATCCGTACATCGAGCGGCGCAGGCGCTGGCAAGGTGCTTTGCTTCTGCACGCTGAGTACTGCGGCGTTCAGTATCACCAGTCCCAATACGCTCACTATCTTGCCGGCTGCGACTGGGGTCTTCACCTTAGCTTGAGCAGCTTAGGTGAATCGTAGGGATTTCCTCAAGGCTGGGGCATTGGCTGCTATGTCGGCGGCTGCAAAGCCGTCCGGCGGCATAGCTCTCACTGGTCCTACTGAAACAGGGATCTGTGCCGGTGAGTCGGTACCGCTCACTTATAGCCTGACAAAGGGTCCGGGACAATCGCTGTCCACCACGTTCTCGGTTTCCGGCTTGCCGCCTGGAATAACCGGGACATTCTCGCCGACATCGTGTAAGCCTAACTGCGGAACGACGCTTACGTTGAGAGCAGCGTCTAATTATGTCCTTGGTGATTATAGTTTTATTGTCAGGGCGCAGAACTCAAAGGGTATTGCAATGGCGAACACAAATATTAAACCGCGCTGCGCTATTGCAGTAAAACCGCCGCCGTCAAATCTAGTCGGCTATTTTGTGTCGACTAGCGGCAACGACGCCAACGACGGATCGATCGGTGCTCCGTGGGCGCATTGTCCGGGAATGGCGGCATGGACAGGATCGGCTAGCCTTGTATCAGGCGATACGGTTTATTTTAACAACTCTGATACGTTCGCTCCTGCCGGTACCGATCAGCTTTTACAAACCACGACCGCCGGGGTTACTTACGACGGTGCGACATGGGGCGGCGGCACGCGGGCCGTGTTTCAGGCGCAGGCGGATTACGTCAACAACACGGTCATCCTGGTCTACCACAGCAACACGATAATCAGGGGCATCGACATTGACGGTAATGCCAAAAACACCTGCGGTATTACAGTCAACTGGCCGTCTGCCGCTGCCAGTATCTCCAATATCGAACTAAACAACTGCATTGTAAGAAGCACAGGACACAGTGACGTTTTTCGCTACGGCATTATTGTTGGCGCGACCGGCGGATTCACGACCACCAATCCAACTGTGACAAACTGCACGGTTCACGACGTGCTGCACGAGGGGATCTGTCTTTATCCCAGCGATACGCCGGGAACAAACCGGGTCGTCAACGCGACCGTTACTAACAACACGGTTTACAATACGGGCGGGCAGGCCGCTGACTTTGGCGTTGGACTTCTGATTAAGAATTATACAACCGGCGCAACCATCGAGGGAAATAATTTTCACAACAATTTTCACGGCATCCAGTTTGAAAATGCCAATGCATCATCCAATCCACAGACGGGCATTATCATCCGCCGAAACAAGATTTTCGATAATCTGCACTGGGGCATTTATATTCTGGGGCAAGGGCGCTCTATTACCTCGGATATTTACGACAATCTGATTTACGACAACGGCAAGGCGGGGCAGGTCGAAGGCGGGCCGATATTCTTTACAACCGGGGATCACGCAGCGGGAGTATGGAATATCCTCAATAACACTATCTATTCAGTCAACGTCGGCGCCACTTCGCAATACGGGGTCATCAATTCCGGCTCTGCCACCGGGACTCCAACGATCACGGTTAAAAACAATATCATTTACACCGTCAACGAGATTGCCATCGACGATCGAAAGAACTGGTTCACTCACAGCAATAACCTGGCATTCAGGACTTCCGGGGCGGCGGCGAACGTGGCTTATAACGGGACTACCAACTACACGCGCACCACGTATACGACCTATGAGCCGACCGGCATTAGTGCTGACCCGTTATTTGTGAATGCGTTTGCCGATTTTCATCTGCTTGTGGCCTCGCCCGCCATCGATGCCGGCGCAACTCTTTCGGAAGTCACGACCGATTACGATGGAACCGCTAGGCCACAGGGGGCAGCCTATGACATCGGGGCATATGAGTTCAGTTAGGATTTAACTAATGGCCCTTACCGACAACTTAGTAGCATATTGGGATTTGTCCGAAGCAAGCGGTACGCGAGCGGATGGGTTAGGATCAAACAATCTTACCGATAACAACACCGTCACGGGAACCACCGGACCCGGCTCGCATAACGCTTCGCTGTTCACCCACGCCAATAATGAATCGCTGAGTCATACCGACAACGCTACCCTCAGCATGGGCGACATAGACTTCACGGCCTGCGTCTGGATAAAGTTCACTACACTTATTTTGTACACCAACATATTCGGCCAATGGAATTCCTCCACTAACCAACGATCTTGGACTGTTTACTACGACGACAACACGTTTCTGACATTTGGGGCTTCAAGCAATGGTACAATCGAGACATTTTTGAGCAATAATAACACAGGGGCAATAACTACGGGAGTCTGGTATTTCGTTGTTGTATGGCATGACTCAGTTGGAAATACCATGAACTTTCAAGTAAACGAGGGCACGGTTAAGTCGGCCAGTTATACTACAGGCGTATTCGATTCCAGCGCTGTATTTAATTTCGGAGTCCACGACGGTAATACTAACTACCAAGACGGCGCGATGGCCATGGCTGGGCTTTGGAAGCGCATCTTGACGGCGGGCGAAAGGACAACGCTTTTCAATAGCAACAATGCGCTTAACTATGCTGAGATTTTAGCCCTAGCAGGCGATCCCGTCGGTTCAATCCGTCCACGCACAACCGTTTCCATAGTCCCGTAAAATGGCCGTCACGATCGGGCAGGCTGGCTTCAGGCTGAGAAACGACGATGGCAGCGAAACCACCGCCACGTGGAAGGGTGCGCAAAATACCAACACAGTCATCAATGTTGATACAAATTTCCGCTGTCGTTTTCTCATGCAGAACAGCGGCACGACGGCGAGTAACAATGTCACCGCACAGCTCGAATATTCTCTCAACGGCGGCGCTTATACCAACGTCACCGCGTCCAGCACAGTAGTTCGCTCCTTCGCTTCTCCCAACGTCACCGACGCAGCAAACATTACCCAGCAGTTGACCGGTGGTACAGGCACGTTTATTGGCCTTACCGGCTATGACGAAGTGGACGGCGCGGCCGGTGGTAACTCGCTCGATGTTCCTGCCAGCGGCAACTTCGAGGTTGAATATTGCATTCAGCTTCGCGGCGTCGATCTAAACAACGGCGATCAGGTTCAACTAAAAGTCACTAATAGCGGGACGGACTTTACCGGCACCTACGCTCAAATCCCGTCGATTATTGTCGCCGAGTCGGTAAGCAAGACGCCGCTGGTAGGCGCGTTGACTCTTGTCGGCGTATCACCGGGCATTATCAATCCTGTCAAAATCACACCAAGCGCCGGCATCCTGCGCTTTGGCTTGCAGTCCTACGCGATCAAGCCGGACGTTGGCGATGTTGACATAACCGGAGTTGCGGCGGTTATAGGCAGTGGCGTAAGTCCAGTTATCATCACACCGAATTCAGGATCGTTGACGCTCATCGGGTATGCGCCGATCGACATCGTATCATTCAACATCACGCCGATTATTGGAGCAGTTTCTTTTGTTCTAATCGCAGGCAGTACGCGCACAGACTTTATCCGCGGTCCTCCGGTAGCAGCGCTTGCTCTCACCGGGATCGCTCCTACTCTTCGTACCGCATTTAGCATCACACCATCCGTCGGAACACTCACCGCAACCGGCAATCTAGCAACAGTACAAAGCGGCGCAAATATCGCCGTCACTCCGTCCGTCGGCGCGCTCACTTTATCAAGCGTTGCTCCGACAGTCACCGCAACTAACAATCAATCCCGCACACCTACCGTAGGGACTCTGACTCTCACGGGAGTCGCGCCCACGGTGATAGCAGGTGCCGGAATAAACATCACGCCGTCTCCCGGTATTTTGCGCTTTGGCCTTCAGTCCTACGGAATCACTCCGGGCATAGGATCAGTTGCCATAACCGGACAGGCTGCGCAAATCGGCGCGGCGGCAAGTGTCTCAATCACTCCTGCGCGCGGCTCTCTGACACTAGCGGGCAATGCTCCGTCATTGTCGTTGACAACGGCAATCACGCCCGTAACCGGTACGCTTACATTCGGGACGTTCTTTCAGGAAATCACAGCCGATTCAGGGGGGCTAGCGATTACCGGCAATGCTTCTACAGTTCAGACCGGCGCTAATGTCTCGCGAACCCCGACGACAGGAACTCTTGCGCTTTCCAGCGTTGGCCCAACGCTCAAGACAGATACGCGAATCACACCAGCCGTCGGAGCATTGGTTCTTGCCGGTGCCGCGCCAACCGATATTGCCGGGACGCTCCTTACCCCTATTGTTGGTTCGCTTGCTCTAACCGGAATTGCACCGACTCGAATTCAAAACAATATTGAATCGCCGTCTGCTGGTTCTCTGACGATTGCAGGCAATGCGCCGAATATCTCTCGAAGTATTACCCCAAATGTCGCCTCTCTCGTTATCGCGGGACTACAACCGATAGTCCAAGCCGGAGCTGGCGTAAATACTCAACCGGGAACCGGGGCACTGACTCTTGCTGGCGCTCAGCCAACCGTTCAATCAACCGCGAATCTGGTAATCACGCCGAGTGCCGGGGCTTTGGTTCTAACCGGTGTCACGCCTAACAACAATCGCGCGGTTATCGTAGCTGTTGGCTCGCTTGCCCTGAGCGGAATACAGCCAATCGTCCAGGCGGGCGCAAGTCTCTCAAGGACTCCAAACGCTGGCAGTCTAGTTTTTACCGGCAATCAACCGACTGTTAATCAGACTGCTGGCGTAGTTTTGACGCCGTCAGTGGGCACTTTGGTAGCCGCGGGAGTGGCGCCGACCGTTCAGACAACCACTAACGTTGTTCGAACACCTATTACCGGAGCTCTGGCAGGTACCGGACTGCAACCCACCGTCCAAAGCGGTGCCAACCGCGTCGTAATTCCTACCACTGGGGCTCTCACGTTGGCCGGTACGCAACCCGTAGTGCAGGCCGGGGCAAATGTGAGCATAACGCCGCAAAGTGGCGCGTTGGGCCTCACAGGCGCAAATTCGGGCGTTTCCAGGAGCATTAGTCCTACGGTTGGGAGTCTAGTCCTTGCCGGTAATGCGCCGAATATCTCCGGCAGCATTACCCCGACTGTTGGCGCTCTGTCCTTAACTGGCGTTCAGCCAACCGTACAGACAACCGGGCACGTAATTCTGACGCCGAGCTCCGGAGCGCTGACACTAACCGGTGGCCAGCCGAGAACCGGTGGCCAGATCATTCCCAACGTTGGCACGCTGACAATCACCGGCAATTCTCCGGTCATCAAGCAAGTCATTACGCCCGCAACCGGCTCGATGACGTTTAGCAGTGACGCGCCGACCGATGTAGCGGGAACTCTTCGAACACCGCTTGTCGGCGCTCTCACATTAACGCCGGTCCTTGCGACGCGAGTAATCGACAATCCCGAATCGCCGCAAACCGGTAGTTTGTCACTTTCCGGACAAGCACCGCGGCTGGATTTCAAGGTCATTCCCGCTACCGGCGCACTGGCGCTGCAGAGCGATCCGCCGCAAGCCGGACTATCTATCAGTACCCGTCCAACGGTAGGCGCGCTGACAATAGCTGGTACTCAGGCCGGACGGCTGCAAAACTCCGTCAGAGAGTCACAGGCTGGGGCGCTGACTTTTACCGGAGGCCAGCCACAGATACCGATAAGAATCACGCCGTCAACCGGCGCTCTGATCATTGTTGAAGGTGATGCACCGGGTAAGGCGTTCGCCGCACCGGCTTTTCTCGTCAATACCGGATCTCTGAATTTCAGCAGTGATGCGCCGACTTTCAGTTATACAAGCTTTGCTGATTTAGGATTTGCTACGCTAAGCGATCGCGCGGCAAACACGGCCACAGTAACCGACCAGGCAACCGGGAGCGCAACCGTAAGCGATACAGCGCTAGGCAAGGCAACTGTAAGCGATATTTAGGAGGGCTTATTTATGGCCAACGTCTATGATATAGGCGATATTGTTAGAGTTTCAGTTGAGTTCAAAAACATAGCCGGCACGCTCACCGATCCGACAACCGTCACTCTCAAATATAGAGATCCGTCAGGCGTACTTACGCCGTGGGCAGTCATTGCAGGACAAATCGTCAAGGATGGCGTTGGCCTGTATCACGCCGACATCAGTCCGACGGTGGCGGGTATTTGGAGCTATAGATTTGTCGGTGTCGGCACATTGCAAGCAGCAGAGGAAGGGACGTTTTTAGTCAAGCCCGAGCTGTCATAACTTGTAGGTTTTAATAGGGTGGCCGAAACACCCGCGTTTCGCCGTCCTCCGGCTGAATTATCAGCACTACGTTCTTAGGATCTTTCCACGGCCATGACAAAATTGTTTGAGCAAATCTATCCTCGTAGAAATGATTCAGGCCTGCACCGAACACTAAATGCTGCGGGTGCTTATTACCGCCATACTGGCCCGATAATTCAACAAACTTTCGGCTGATTTTCTGATCCAAAGAGGCCAGGCATTTATTTAGTCTAGCAAGCAGCAAATCACTAGAGCTGTCATAAACTTGGGGATCTTCGCTCCCGGTTTCCCCTAGTCCACAAATCAACGTGACGCCACTCACCGTGCTCATGTAATCCAAAGTACTACACGAAAATTGCCAATTTGGCCACTTGCATGAGGCAATGAGAGTAATAGGATGCCCAGTGTCGTTTATATCGGAGGGCGGGTGGGAGCCACGTACCCGGCGCTATTCCGGCGGCTCTCCACCACCTCCGATTCCTTCAAGGGCGGTCCCGCGTTTCAATAATAATTATCGACCGTAGTGTTAGCAATGGGTTATGTGTGTCCTGGATATTCTAGTGATCCTTTCAGACGTGATATCCGCCGCTTGACCTGATCGTAGGTTTCCTGCTCGCCATCGAGTGCTGCCGTCAGCATCTTAACTTCACTTTTAATTTCGTTTTCAAGCCGAGCATTACGCGATTTTAATAACCGTATTTCGGCACGTAAAAAGCCGATATCGACTTTACTTTCATGGTTGTTATTGCCTACACTATGTGTAGTACTTTGTAAAGTGTAATTTTTGACAATAGAAACGGGATCTTCTGTATTTGATTGCACGTTTTTGTGTCTGATAATTCCTGACATGATAACTTGTGATCTTTATGGCATGGCTTTTACGCAAGTGATCTGCCGGAATGACAAAACGTCTGATAAGATATATTTTAGAAATCAATAACTTAGACGCTACTTTCTATGCTCTTGTTGAGACTTTATCCAAGGCTTGTTTCTTGAGTAGTAAATCTGTTGGTTTATGTCAACCTTCGTCATCCCCGCCCGCGCTCGTGCGAGTACTTCGGCGCGATGAAACAACGCCAATATTCTTCTTTTTACGGCGTTCCGCTGAATCCGGCTTAGTCCTGCCAAACTCCTTATCAGTCTCCTGTTGTGCATGAGTTGTCACGTTCCTTTCAATTTGGTTTACGTGACGGACGTTCAATTCCTGTACCGGATCGATCTTTAGTTCTCTGCATACGGTTAAAATTTTAACGAAGAGTATCCACTGTTTTTGAATAGTGGTGCCTGCGTTCTCTAATTTTTGAATATTTTGCTGGAGCACGCCAAATGCCGCCGCCATTTCTTGCTGCGTCCAGTTTTTTTCTCGCCGAATTTTCTTAATGAATTCGTTGATAGTCACAAAATCTCACTCTTTTTTTATTACCCAATACACAAAACGCTTGACAAAATACCCAATACATTGTAATTTCATCTCGTCCCCACACAACCTTACTTCATAAGAGGTAGCACGTATGAGCACTAATTTAAAGAGGCGACATTGTCAGGTCTGCAAGAAGGAATTTGCCGCAAAGACATTCTGGCAAAAGTACTGCTCCGATCGTTGTCGCTGGACAATAGTTAATCGGCGAAATTCCAAGATGGTGCGCCAATACAAAAAGATTCGCGCAGCGGCAGAGGCAGAACGCGCAAAGGCCACCAAATCAGCAGAAGGGTGACATATGCGTGGCGTAATGAACGATCCAAGCCAACGAAAAAAACGCGAGCGGTATAGCGGTCCGCCGTGTCCGCATTATCCACATAAATTCAAAACTGAAGCAGCGCATCAAGGGAAACTGCAAGCACGACTACGTGCCCACCATCGGTTTATGAAGTCATCACTTGACTATCGCCTGAAGGCCATTCTGCGCACTGTTGTCCAGCGGTGCGATGATCCGCGTCACGCCTCTTATCGCTGGTACGGCGGCAAGGGCATCAAGAATTTTCTCACCTTCGAGGACGTCAAATATCTTTGGTTTCGCGACAATGCAGCGGCGATGAAGCGGCCAAGTTTAGATCGCTGTGATTCATCAGATGACTACAACTTCGATAACTGCCGGTTTATGGAGCTTTATGACAATCAGACGCGATGGGATCGGCACAAGAAAAACATGCCGAAGAAGGAGAGCGCAGTCGCATGAAGCGCTTCTTCCTGCGCCTCTTGCGCCGGTTTCGCAGCCGCAAGCTGGACTGGCTCGAGTTGAGTGAATCGCAGCGGCAAATGTTGTTAGCGATAAAAAAGAAGCACGACCGCTACGAGCGGCTGAGGATAGTGAAATGAGTGAGCCCTACGCCTATCTCTACTTTCAGATCGACTTGGACAATCACCGTTATGTGAGCGAGTCCACCGGCATAGACGTGGTGCCCTATTGCTTCTGGCATTGGGCATTTGGCAACCAGGGCGTCTATCGCGTGGACGTGCTCAATCGTGATCGCGAGAATGTGGGCGCCATGCTCTACGAGTATATCGTGGAGCGGTTTGCGAGCGTGGAGCTGCAATGAGACCGCGCTTGCTTGACCTGTTCTGCGGTGCAGGTGGCGCAGCTATGGGCTACCACCGCGCAGGGTTTGAAGTGGTGGGCGTGGATATCAAGCCGCAGCCGCATTACCCGTTCGAGTTTCATCAGGCCGACGCGATGACCTATCCGCTGGATGGATTCGATGTGATTCACGCGAGTCCGCCGTGTCAGGGGTATAGCGCCCTTGCCGCAATGCATCCCGATCTGGAATGGGAGCGTTTAATCGGCCCCGTAAGAGACCGGCTGGTAAGTAACGGCAAGCCGTTTGTGATCGAGAATGTTGAAACTGCTCCGCTGCGACATTCGCCAACTCTTTTCGGACTTCACGGCGTTATTCTCTGCGGTTCGCATTTTGGACTCGGCGTAGGACGAGGCTACCTCCGGCGGCACCGCAAGTTTGAATCAACCGTCATCATTCAGCAATTGCCGTGTGCTCACGGAATAAAAAAGGCAGTCGGCGTTTATGGGCATGGCGGGCATACCGGCAAACACCGATGCTTTATCGCAAAGAAGCGGGTGAAGCGCTCGACATTGATTGGATGAATCGCGACGAAATGTGCCAGGCCATCCCGCCAGCCTACACGGAATTTATCGGCAGGCAGTTATTGGAGCATCTGCAATGAGCAAGGACGCTTACGCCAAGTATGCGAGCCGTGCGGAGCGGGAGTTGGACGAGCTGTGGGAGGCTCATCTGAATTACCAATGCTCAGCCAGCACGTGCTCGTGGTGTTTGGCCGAGGAGGTCGAGGCGATGGCCGCATACTTCGACGATCAAAGTGATACGCGCTCATGCCCGCGCTGCGGTGCGGTGGATTTTGAATATATCGGCGATCAACAACGGTGTGCGCAATGTGGCAAATAATTCAATCCGACGTGACTAACCCACTGCCGCTCAAGGACGATAGCGTTCAGTGCGTGGTTACAAGCCCACCATATTGGGGGCTGCGCGATTACGGCACGGCGTCATGGGCGGGCGGCGATGCGGACTGTAAACACGGCGCACGCATAATGGGCAATGCCAACAAGGGCAATGTGCGTGAGGTTTTAGTTGAAACTGGATTATTGCCAGATGGCGAGCCGGCGCTGCTATGACGATGCGCCGTTACTGACATTTCTATGAGTAAGGTATTTCAAGCCCCGGCCATTCTTACCGGCGTGCGCGCGACCAATGACAACGGATTGGCGCTATCGTTTCGCACCAATGAACTCAGCAACGAAGAGAAAGTAACGGCGATGCAGTTTCATCAAAAATTTGGATTCGTGCTCTTTCGTGAAAACCAATTCGCTGATGCCGACGTGCCCGACACGGATGCACCCACGGATGAGGACAAGACGCCAAGCCAGCGGCTGCGCGCGGTGCTCTATGTGCTCTTTCAGCAGAAGGGCGAGCCGGGAAATAACTTCGAGTTGTTCTATCGACAGAATCTAGAAAAAGCCATTGAGCGGGTAAAAAGGCTACTGGACTGATGACTGTGACGATCCGTATCAAGATTGGCGATTATGAGATCGAAGCGACTGGACCGCAAAAATGGGTCGAGACAGTTTTGCAACGGTTCATTATGAAAATAAGACGGAGACAAAATGCAACTCACAATTGACCGAGTTACCGACGTCAAGCAAGGCCAGTACGGCTGGTCATCCAAGATCCACGTCGGCAATGACGCCTTCTACGCCAACGAGGACGCCACTCAGTACGCCGGCAAGACAGTGGATGCCGAGCTCACCGAAAAGAAAAGCGCCAAGGGCAACGTCTACAAGATTGCCAAGATCCTCGGCTTGGCCAAGGAGCAGCCGGCGTACGCCAACGGCGCAACGACTTGGAGCGAATGGGAGTCGTGGCTGACAAAGGTGAATGAATTTTTAATGGTGCTCTTTCCTGACGAACCTGACTTTCGCTTTGATCGTGCGCCGCAGCGCGCAGCTTTATTTCTGAGTCTTATTTTGCGTCGGGCTGAGGGCAAGATAGCAACCGATGAAAGCGAACAGGACGCGCCGTTTTGAAGATCGACACCGTCCACCGCCAGCACATGCGCGAACTGATTATCGCCTTGCTGCGCGCGTATGGCGTGGAGAAAGACTTGACGCTGCTCGATAACGGCGCGCTAAAGGCGGAGCTGGAAAAGGCGCTTTGCGGGATTACGCAGTAGGAGGATCTACGCCGACACCAAAAGAAGGTTACTACGTAGACGGTAAGCGGGTGCCTAGTTATTCGAGCATCTCGGGCCGTTTCAAAGAGTCCGGTGGCCTTGTCTGGTGGTCGTGGAATATCGCGAATGTTGGGCTATGCGAAGCGCGCGCGTTACTTGAGGACGCGCTCAATGGCCAACAGCTAATTGAGCAAAGCAAAGAATTTCTAAAAAAGCCGCTTAGCAACTGGGACTACAGAGTAAAGCGTGATGAAGCAGCCGATAGCGGCACGATCGCGCATGAAATGGTTGATTGTCATGTCCACGGCAAGCAATTTGACGCGAGCAAATATGATCCGGTTTTAGTCGAGCGTGCTAAGCCTGCCTTCAATGGTTTTCTGGCGTGGGTGAATCAAGTCCATTTTGAAATCGTAGAGACTGAAGTGTCTTTAGTGTCGCGTAAGCACCTATTCGGCGGCACACGCGATGCAATTCTGATCGGCGGTAAGAGGGCGCTAGGGGATTGGAAAACGTCGAACGCGATCTATCCCGAATACCTCTGTCAACTCGCCGCCTACGGCATTTTGGACGAGGAAGCCGGCAACAAGATCGAGGGCGGCTATCACTTGCTGCGCTTTTCAAAGCAAGACAAGCCAGATGATCCGGTGCATTTCAGTCACCACTACTGGGATCAGCTCGACAAGGCAAAGGAAGCGTTTCTGCTGATGCGGCGGCTTTATGATCTCATGGGCGATCTGAAGAAGATGGCGAAGTAAAAAATTTAGTTTCACATAAACAATGAACTACCCTGAGCAATATCCACTATGCCTCTACAGCCGAGGACGGCGAATTCCTAGTCGGAAGGCTAGGCGAGTTGTAGAGCCTCAATGTGGTATTCGGCGGGCGTTACAAACATGCGTCAGAGCAGCACGGCGCTGTGATGTGACAATCACACGATGTTGTCTCGGTCCCGAAGTTTGTAATGTCACGCACCGTTGGCCGATTAGGGTTAAGGGGAACGGGGCGAGCGGCTTCGCCGGTACATTGTTTTTATACCCAAGCCGTGACGGGGCGGAGCAGGAATCGGAGAACCCGGTTGCTCCGCCCAAGCGAGGCATAAAAGGTTCTGGCGAGCGGTCGCGCGAAAATTTTTTCGTGTGGCTGAACTCGGCATTCTCTTGGCAGGTTTGAAAATTTTTTCGCGCTCATCGCTCCTTTTCAAATCCCTCCAGAACAAGCCAAGAAGAAAAGAATGCCGAGCACCGGGGCATATCCGGGGTATTGGGGCAGGTAGCGAGATGCTGAAGCGAGTCGGGGCGGGCTTCCTAAGGGGTTACTTTGCTCTAAATTCCAGTGACAGTAAAAGTAGATACAGTAATCAAACCGTGGTCAGACAAAATATTTGCGCTTAATCGGCGGAAGTATTCAAAGTTGATTAAATGGATCATTGCAGCGCAGCGCACATACAAGCCGGAGCAAATAGCCACAGCGCTTCAGCAGTTTTACCCCTATGCTTTGACGGAAAATAATTGGTGGGGTTACTTAGACACCTTATTAAATAAGATTGAGGGGAAAGAGAGTGGGCGCGAATCGGAGGCCGAGCACGAAGATAGAAAGTCCAAAGAGGCCGACTTCGCAAGAGCTACGTTTGGCGGAAGAGGCTTATCGAAAGAGGCACGGCAAGGTCGTGGTAAACCGTGAGCTCCAGCGCGAGGGTTTTCGCATGATCAATGATGTACTCAAGGGCAAGATGACGGTGGAGGAGTATGAGCGGCATTGGCAAAAACTGTGTGAGATTTACAAGGCATAGGAGGTCACGATGGGCGCACTACAAGAGCCCCCCCAATATCCGCAGATCGCCGAGGCACAGAGGTGAAGAAATGAAGGGTGTAACCCAATATAGCACCAAGATTGAGGGAACATGGGGCAATTACAACTGGCCGGTCAGTTTCGATATTAGTAATGGATTTGTCGGAATCAACCAGTATGAAGGCGAAACGATAAAAGACCGCATTTTACTGTCGCCGTTACAGGTTCAGGAATTCATTGCGTTTGTAAAGCGCCAAGCCGAGGTGAAGAAATGATTTTAGCGCCATGTTGCTGACGACTTACGCAACTAAGGTGTACGGGCCAAGGGCGCAGCGTGGGTTCCTGCCGTACCAGGAACCGCCTTCAAGGAAGATAACTCGCCCAAGCCGAGGTGAAGAAATGAACGATGACGCGGACAAAAAGGCGGCTGAGTTATTGCCATGTTTAGTGCGATGCGGCACAAAAAAGCATTACATGACGTGTCCGGCTGCTTACCCCGAGGTGGTTGCCGCCGCGCTTAGGGAAAGGGATGAAAGTTTAGCAAAAGAATGTGCCGACTGGAAAAAAGCCTACACTGCTATGTGCGACGACTACAACGCCGATATCGCTAATCTCAAGGCCGAGTTGGAAGCGGCGCGTAATGACTTGGATGATGCACTGGATTTGAAGGCAGGTCATGGGCCTACCGTGTTGACTAGACTAGTGCGGGAGCGCGACGAGATCAAAGCCGAGTTGGAAGCGGCGCGGTCTGCAATAAGGGAGCAGGACACACGCATTGCCGAGCAGGACCGGCAAATTGAAACCTTGACGGCAGAGCGCGATTACCGCCCACGCATGGATGAATACGAGCGGCTCAAGGCCGAGTTGGAGCAAGCGGCAGAGCGGCAGCGGGAATACAAGCGGCTATACGATCTGCGTGGAGAAGCATTGAAATGTCCTTGTCCAAAGTGCGGTTATGTAGCGACCATACTCACCCAAGCCGAGGGGCAAAAATGATTATAGATAAGCTCTTCGTGCTCGTCCTTGCTCTGGCGGTTATAGTGGCGCTTGCCGTTATCGTCGTGGATGTATTCAGGATTACACTATGAGCGCACTAAGGTGGAGTGTCGATGAATACAGAGCATGGCAGAAAACCGGCACGATGCCTAAAGCCAAGGCGAATAAATACCATGCTCAAAAGACCGTAGTTGACGATATAACGTTTGATTCAAAGAAAGAGGCGGCTAGGTATCAAGAACTCAAGCTGATGCTCACAGCGGGAAAAATTAGCGATTTGAAGGTGCACTATCCGTTCAGTTTGGACGTGCGCAACGTGAGATGTGGAAGTTATGAGGCGGACTTTGTTTATTTCAATCAGGAAGGGAAAATCGTGGTTGAGGATGTGAAGTCGAAGGCAACGCGCACAAGTCTGTACCAATTCAAGAAGAAAGTGTTTCGCGCGATTTATAACTTGGATATTGTGGAAATATGATACCGTTGCGCCCACTCTGCCTCTTGTCCTGGTCGGCCTGGTCTACCATGGACGACGCGCTGGCAAGAATACGGATATTGATCCCGGCAAGCGCGACGCAGCAAATAGTCAGGCAAAACGAGGACGGCAGCATCTGGCGGGGAGAGCATGGCTGAACAATGAACATTATCTCACTAGGGGCTGGAGTCCAAAGTAGTACACTTGCACTTATGGCAAAGCACGGCGAGATTACGCCGATGCCAGACGCGGCTATCTTTGCTGATACGCAGGCCGAGCCGAAGGCGGTTTATGAGTGGCTTGATTGGCTAGAAAAGCAGTTGCCGTTCAAGGTTGTTCGCGTAAGTAAAGGCGAATTAGGAGCGGCCAATAATCGCGTTTTTGTAAGTAAAAAGACCGGCAAGCCATACCGCAAAATATACATTCCGACTTACGGCGAGCAAGGGCCGCTGCCACGCAAATGCACGACTGATTTCAAGTTAGTGCCGATTTACCGATATGCGCGTCAATATCGGCCAGTAACGATGTGGATCGGTATCAGTTTGGATGAAGCATCGCGGATGAAAGAGCCGTTTCGTAAATGGGTTAAGAATCGTTACCCATTGATTGAATTGAACATGCGCCGAAGCGATTGCCTGCGCTGGATGTCTAAGAAGGGCCGTCCCAAAGGCACGCACATAACTATCCTGCCGCGCCCGGTACGCAAGTGCGGCAAGCTATTAGAGCGCACAATCCGCTGCGAATTCTGCGGCGCAACTTTCAGATCGCTTACTTTCAAGGCGGATCACATCTTTAGATTTCATACATTCAACGTCGATTTGTGTTGACAACCTCGAATAAAAAGCATGCCATAGGCACAGCACTCCCATGCAAGGACCGGATTGTGTGCATGAAATAGGGCTCGGCGTAGAAAGAGGCTGGCATCAAGGATTTGACTGCGACGCGTTTATGATCAGGGCTGAGGTGTATAAGTGGCTATGCCAAGTAGGATTACTTCGCGCAACGCAGGTAGTGGGCGAGATAGTGGACTTGGAAGAAGGCCGTTGTGATAGGAGTTGCTGATTTATGAGACAGACTCTAGGCAAGAAGAAGATCGCATTTTATAAGAAAAAGACAGGACTTCCCGTTGTCGGTGGCATGGTGCGTGGCGATACCGACCATCGTGTCGATCTTCTGTTAGAAGACGGTCTTGTGGCATGGCTTTACAAGAATGGCGAGATAGAGATCGACTCAAGACTACGTTGGACAAGTAAAAATAAAGAATGAAAAAAATAGTTCTAGCCGCGGTTCTCTGGTTTTCGCTGGCGGGCGTAGCTCATGCGACATGGCATCTTTATGTCGTCGCGGTTATCGGCGCCGGTACTGAGCAGGATGATAGGCGCGGCAAATATACCGATCTCGCAACATCGTTTTCATGTACCGATTATGGTTTTCAGCCAGTGATGATTTGCGCGATGGATGTTAGCGGTGCAAATGATACGTTTATCAACGCGCAATCGGACGCGACGAGATTACCGGATAATCTCGATTCGACTATATCGGCGGGCGCGTTGACAGTAGTTCAAAATGCGCTTGAGAATCGAAATATTCCCGCTGGTTGGGTTACGGCCGGCTTGACGTATCGTGAGTTGCTCAGGACTGTCGATGGCTTTTTTGCCTTTATGCAAAGGTATCTCGGTGTTACCGGCAAGAAATTACCGGTATTCGGCGGATCGGTAACGCTCAATACGCAGTTCAATGATCTCTCGCAGACGCTTAAAAACGAACTGGCATCGACGGCGCAGAGTCTTGGACTGGATACATCGCAGTTAAGCGGCACGAATACTCTTAGGCAGATACTAAAGAACATTGCCGATCAATGGGGCCAGCGTAGTTTCGTGTTGGGCGGGATTACGATCTAGTTATGCCTTATCGTGCATCAACATTACGCCCTCTCAATCAACCAGCCTACGAACCCAAGCCGCGGCTATCGGCGAAGGAACGCGGGTATGATGCGGATCATCGCTTTTGGCGTAAGGCTATATTGGCAAGAGATCAGATATGTAGGCGTTGCGGTAATGCGCGTGCATCTCATGCTGATCATATTGTATCAATAAGTAAGAGGCCGGATTTGCGGCTTGATTTGAGGAATGGACAAGGATTGTGTCACGCTTGCCATAGTAAGAAGACGGCGAGTGATGATGGTGGGTATGGGAATAGAAGGCGATGAGTAGTGCAATGCGTCGAGTATACAAAGAAGGTAGGCGTGGGCCGTTCACTTGCCTGCACTGTCATAAGATGTTACTCCGTAAGATCACGAAGAGCGAAAGGTGAGGGGGAAACGTTTTGTACTCGTGATTGTGCATTTGCATGGCGTAAAACGCATCCTGAATGGACAGTGCTACATCGGGGACGAGCTGTTAAGGGTAAGCTGCTTTCGTTATTCTATAAATCGTGCATATTCTGCGGTGCTCTCACGTGAATGCAACGGACGAAAGAATGATAAACCACTAGGACAGCAATGGCTTCAGGGCTTCGCTTCGTTCCAAAAACGTAAAGTAAATCAATTAGATAACCACGCCGGTCATTTTCTTGGGCGAATTTCTCCGCCTTTAC